>Ga0256404_1001904_pt1 | contig 48121 bp, 36 predicted proteins | sample RumenRJG_01DNA_FD_185990 | JGI IMG/M metagenome (GOLD analysis project Ga0256404, IMG submission 185990) | Bovine rumen microbial communities from Lethbridge, Alberta, Canada - RJG_01 | ecosystem: Host-associated > Mammals > Digestive system > Stomach > Rumen | place: Canada: Alberta | collected... | reverse complement strand
TGCTTTCTTCCGGCAAGCTGAGTCAACAATCATACGGGTGCTTTCAAAAATCGCGTTATTGGAAAACCGCGTTGCGCAATTATAAGGAGCGCAATATGTTCTCGTACCGTGATGTAGCTCTAAGGTTACAGGCACTCGGCAGCTCAATGCAGGAAGTTTCGATTCGGCAATGGCTGGTTGAAGACAGCCACATCGTCGGGCCAAGAGATGTTAGGAGCATTCAGTACATCGCACAGTTAACACAAGATCCGCTTCTGCTGAATGATCCTAAAGACTATTTTGATTCGTGCAAACAGGTTCGAAGCGAACGCCGTGATATACTTAAACTAATTGCAAAAGCGATTAACAATAAGCTTATGGGCTTTAGCCCACAAGTTGGAAGCATTCTCGAAGTTGTATATGAAAATGTTGAGAAACTTTCAGAAACCAAAGCTCTTGAGAATATTTCCGAGCTGGATGAAAGTGTTAATATCAGCATTAACCTTGTAAATAGGCCAATTACCGAATCGGAGGTGCTACTGTGACAGGAAATGAAATCAAGCAAGCCATGCTGTCGGCAAGAGAAGAATACATAGGGCTTATTCGCGCGGAGCTTTTGGGGCCGGGATCGGAGTTTTCAGTACCGGATGCCGAACATGAGATTATTTCAACCACACCTATAAGCAGGTATTCGATCGGAATTCTTTTTCCGAGAGGGAATCTTATAAGTCAGGATAACGATGAAACCGTACTGGTCAATGAAGTTGAATCCGGTGGAACCGGTCTTGACTCAAGCGAGGAGAGCGAGGTCGGCAGCATCTCGCCGACTTCAAACCGTAAAACACGCGATTATCAGTTTGACGAAACAGCAACCGAGAATCTTGACGAAGAGATAGGTATGTCAACTCAGTATATGCCGTCATCTATGGGACTCACGTTTCTCGTTAACGGTGATTTTAAAGTTATACACGGCAGTGTTACATTCGGAACATACAGACGCGCTCTTGTTCCCGATTGTGCGATTCCCTATTGTCCTGACAAGGCTGAGAACTATAGGCTCCCCGTCGAACTGGCTCAACTTGTAGAGTTTGATTCTGTTGCAAAACTGTTAAGACTAAAGAGAGCCGTTAAGATAAAAGAGATTCGAGAAATCTTTGAAAAGGACACCATCCCTGAAAACGAGGCTCCACTTCTTAAACAGATAATGTATCGTTTCGTAGACTATTGCACTACAGGCTATGTAAGAGAACCGCATAAGATACCCGATGTTGTTTTGGACTTTTCCGTGAGCGATTATGTTGATGCTGAACAAACGCAAATGCTTGACGGTACGGAAGCAAAGCTCGTTGCATTGCGAAGGCGAGTCCGCGACAACATTTGGTCGGTTACCGTTATGCTCGTTAACGATTTAGAAGAGTCCCCCGCAAGTGCATCAGGGTGCATATTCCAGCCCCAAATCTGCATCGACACAAAAAACAATGATTTTGTATTTGTCGAAAGCAATTCAAATGCGGATATTTCGGATATGGATGAAGAGGAACAATCGTTGAATCTTCTCTACCGTCATAAGAAGTCTTACGGAACGGGACTTGGAACATCGGTTGGTTGGGAAATCGATGAGAAAGGAACCGGTCGGTTATGGAGTGACTTCTTTCCTACTGCCGAGATCCCTTCAATGAGCTTTTCTTTACCTTCTAACGAGCTTATTCAAGACAAAGAACTGTCGATGAAATATTTATCGGATTTGGATAGGTCGTCAAAGGAAGAAAAACTTTCATCAATGAAGAAACTAGTCGACTTATACAAGGAATGGGTTGATGGGCTTGAAATACAGGCGACGGGATTGGATCCCCAGTATCGTTCCGCCGCATCGAAGAACATAGCCGAGTGCAAGCGTGCATATACAAGAATGTATGCAGGCGTGGATACGCTTTATGCCAACGATACAGCTTACAAAGCATTTATGCTTGCAAACCGCGCTATGTTTATGCAAAGAATCCATATTGTAATGCAGCAGAAAAACGCAACAAAGGATTCGGATAGGTATCCGGGAGATGATGAAATCTCCAAATGGCTTAACGGCTTGGATTATGTATCGGAGAGTGATAGGGACTGCATGTGGCGCCCGTTTCAGATTGCATTTCTGCTAATGGATATCAACTCAATCGTTGATGATGCTTCGTCGGAGCGCAGTATTGTGGATCTGATTTGGTTTCCGACCGGCGGCGGTAAAACCGAGGCATATTTGGGGTTGACCGCATTTACAATATTCTATCGAAAGCTCGCGCATTCGGCCTCGTCCTCCGGCACTGCGGTGATAATGCGATACACCTTGAGACTCTTGGCTGCGCAGCAGTTTACCCGCGCCGCAACATTGATCTGTGCCTGCGAATACATTCGTCAGGATTCCGCTCAAAAGCGCCACCGATACCCCGCATATTCACTTGGTGTCGACCCCATTACGATCGGTCTATGGATAGGTGGAACTCATATCCCGAATAAGAATGCTGATGCAGAATACCACCTCAAAAAGTTGTTGGAGGTCAACAACCATTACTATGTTCGTAATGAAAAAGAAAGACATAATAAATTTCAGGTTCTTAAATGCCCTTGGTGCGGAACCAAACTGGTAAAGGATGATAAGGACGGTAAGCTTGTAGGAGAATGGGGCTACGGCATCAAACAACGCGGAAAGCACTTTTATATGTTCTGTCCCCATGAGGACTGCGCTTTCACTGAACGCTTGCCGATTCAAATAATTGACGAAGAATTGTACGACAACCCTCCAACGCTGCTTTTCGGTACCGTCGATAAGTTTGCCATGCTCCCTTGGGACGGAAGAACAGGGGCATTCTTTGGTATAGGCAGCAACAATAGAGCACCCGAGCTTATTATTCAGGATGAGCTTCATCTTATTTCCGGAGCACTAGGAACAATTGTCGGATTGTTTGAGACTGCTATAGATGCATTGTGCTGTCAAAATGGCGTTTCTCCGAAAATCATTGCATCCACGGCGACAATCAGGCGGGCGAAAGAGCAATGCTCTGTGCTTTACAATCGTGAGGTAATGCAGTTCCCTGCTCAGGGCTTGGATGCCGAGAATTCATTCTTTGCCAAGGAGTCTACGGTTGACTACGATAAAGGTGTTTACGGCAGAAAGTATGTCGGCATAATGCCTTCCGGAAAAACAAAAGCTATGACCGAAATCAGAATGATGGCTGCGCTTTTGCAAAAAGTATTCACTTCCGATTTCTCCGAAGAGGTTAAAGATAAGCTGTGGACACTTACCGTGTATTTCAACAGCCTCAAGGATCTTGGCAAAGCATCCACGCTTGTGGACGACGACGTAAAAGACTTCATAATCAGAACGGCAAACAGAATGTTTACCTCCCGACGACTTATCGTTAATGCGGACGAGCTGACCAGTCGCGTTTCCACAACGGAACTGAACGAAACTCTTGATAAACTTGAGAAAGTAGAGTATTCAAAAGCAAATATCGATGCAAAAAAGTATGCCTCAAGCATACTGCTGGCTACAAACATGATATCTGTTGGCATTGATGTTGCAAGGCTTAACACGATGCTGATGGTAGGTCAGCCAAAGCTTACCAGCGAATACATTCAGGCATCCAGCCGTGTCGGACGCTCGTATCCTGGTGTAGTGTTTGTTCAATATGATGCGACAAAAAGTCGAGATCGATCCCATTACGAACGCTTCCGGTCTTATCACGAATCGTTCTATAGATTTGTAGAACCAACAGGAGCGACACCGTTTTCAAGACCGGCGAGGGAAAGAGCTTTGCACTCCGTCCTTACTGCATTGTTGCGCAGCAAAGCCGGATTGAGCAATGATCCTGATGCAAGGAGATTTGACAGGGAGTATCATTCCGATATCATTGCGGAAATAGAAGAATTCATAGTAAACAGGGTTAAAGCTATAAATGAACGTTTTGCAGGTCAAACGTCGGATAACACCAAAGAGATTCGAGCCGAGATTCATGAGTTTTTCGATACTTGGCAGCGTTATGTTGATGAATGCACCGATGAGGGGAGCGGAAAAACCTTATACTTCGGCAGGCGGTATATGGTTAACCCTCCGGCCAACGGAGAAAGACGGCTATTACGGCAGTATAACTCAGCCGGGAACGATTGTGCTCAAAATACATTGACATCGATGCGCAATGTTGATGTTTCGGTTTCGGGAAGTGTAATTATATGGGGTGATGATAATGTCTGAACAGCATACAAAAAAAGAGTTAAACAAGATTACACACTCCGTTCGTGCGGCGCAGGCTGTGTTGCAATACGGTGTCGGTGCGATGGTTGATTTTCCTGATCAAACTTTGGTTACGGCGGCACCGGAATATTGGGGTGGAACAACAAGGATCTATGATGATCGCTTCGCAAAGGCACTTGGTGTCGATTATTTCGCATTGCCAACAAACATCGCATACGCACGTTTCCCCGAATGGTATTTCTGTCCAAAATGCCGTAAATTTCAGCCCTTGAAAAAATGGGTGGCTGATTACAGAAAACACCAAAAGAAGAACCTCGTGGAAAACGATCCGCATATGGTCACTCATATGCAATGTCCAAAGTGTAGGCAAGATCTTGTTGTTGCGCGTATTGTAACTATTTGCCGCAAAGGCCATCTCAATGATTTTCCTTGGGTAAAATGGGTGCACGCAAAATCAAATAAAGCCATTTGTTCTCGCCCCGAATTACAGTTCAAAACCGGAGCATCCGGAACAGAAGGCTTGGAGGGATTAAGCATCAGCTGTGCTTGCGGAGCATATGCAACACTAAAAGGTGCGTTTGACAATGAGTGTTTTGAGAAACTCGACCGCGAGCACGATGGGTTCAATTTCCGTTGTGAAGGGAACCATCCCTTCAAGCATACGCATGAGCCGTGCGATTGTCACCCAAAGACTGTGCAAAGAGGTGCGTCATCTGTATACTTTCCCGTTGTTTACAGCTCCTTGGTAATACCTCCGTATGCGGACAAGCTCAATTCAAGAATCGAGCAGAGCAACGCTTTTGGAGATTGCAATACAATCATTGCCGACGAGGAACCCGAGGATCGCATTTCAACAATTAGAAAGCGTTTGACAAAGTGGGCGGAGAAGATTTCGCTTGAAATTGGTGCTTCTAAAGACGATGTTGAAAAAATCTTGACTCACAAATGGCTTGATGACAATACTACGGCCGTAGGTGTAACCGATGTTCGATATCGCGCAGAAGAGTACGCAGCACTTTCAGGAGAGATAGGTTCTGATGCAGATTCGATGCTTGGCGATTTCTCACGCGAGGAAATGGATATTTCGGAATACGGGATTCCTCATATCAAAGCAATCTCATTGATCGATAAGGTGCGTGTTGTCAATGCGCTTGTTGGTTTTTCCAGGAGTCAGCCGGTAACCGATGCTGCTGACGAGGGTTTTGTCGGTGTTAAAGAACGCAAAACCAACTGGTATCCAGCATATGAAGTTCGTGGAGAAGGTATATTTATAGAATTTAACCAAGATGAGATAGAATCATGGATCAGGGATAATCCTCATATAAGTGCAAGATCTGAGTTGCTTAACGGTAAGTATGCAAACTCTTTTATCGGACAGAATCATCCCAGAGTCATTACTCCAAAGTTTGTAATGCTCCACACATTATCTCATCTTCTTATATCGCAGCTGAGTTTTGAGTGCGGATACAGCATTGCTTCTCTCTGTGAACGTCTGTATTGTTCGGATGAAACTGACGGCAGAAAGATGGCGGGCATATTCATCTATACTGCGAGCGGAGATTCAGAAGGAACACTTGGTGGTCTTGTCCGTCAAGGCAGATCGGATGCGTTTCCGCGGATACTAAAAAAAGCGATTGCAAACGCAAAGACTTGCTCGAACGATCCTGTGTGCATTATGAGCAGAGGACAAGGTAGAGACTCTCTGAATCTCGCTGCATGCCATGCCTGTGGTTTGCTTCCGGAGACCTGTTGCGAGGAAAGAAACGCCTTTTTGGATCGCGGAATGATCATCGGAACATATGATCATCCTGAAATTGGGTTTTGGAAAGATTTATGATATCACTTAATAAGCTGTCTAAAAGCATATGATAGAATAGAACTCAGCACAGTTAATCAAGCTGATTTGCGATGCTGAGTTCTATTTATTCTACCGTATCGACTTGCCCACCTGCCACATTGTTTCCCTATGACACTGGGCGGTTGCCCGCCTGCGTTTTTATATCCAATCTTGTTTTTTCTCTTACTCCTCGCCGTTCTCGCCGTTCTCGCCGCCAGCGGTTTCGGCTTCGACGGGAGCGGCTTCCGCGCCTTCGATGACTTCGGCGTTCTCCGCGTTCTCCGCATTCTCGCCGGGCTCGTCGTCATTATGCGGCGCGAGCGCAACGCTTGCAACGCGGTGATCGCCGTCTATCCTCATAAGGCGCACGCCCTGCGTGTTTCTCGAGATCACCGAGAGGGTGGAGAGGGGCGTTCTTATAACTATGCCGTCGTCGCGGATAAGCATAAGATCCTCGTTGCCTTCCGCAACCTTGAGGCAAACCAGCTTGCCGGTCTTTTCGGTGATGTTCATCGCGATTATGCCCTTGCCCGCGCGGCCTTGGCTGCGGTAGGCTTCCTCATCGGTGCGCTTGCCCATGCCGTTTTCGGTGATGGCAACGACGTACTGACCGGGGCTTACCTTGCTCATATCCACAACAGCGTCGCCTTCAAGCAGCTTGATGGCGCGAACGCCGGCGGCGGCTCTGCCCATTGCGCGAACGTCCGACTCGCTGAACCTTATAGACTTGCCCTCGCGGGTGCCGATGATGAACTCGTCCTCGCCGGTGGAGCGCTCAACGCTGATAAGCTCGTCGCCTTCCTTGAGACCCTGCGCGATTATGCCGCCCTTGCGGATGTTTGCAAAGTCCGAAAGCGGGGTCTTTTTGATGATGCCGTTGCGTGTGCAGAGAACGAGATAGCCCTCGTCCGTCTCCTTGCCGATGGGGAACGCGGCGGTGACCTTTTCGCCGGTCTGAAGCTGCAAGAGGTTCACGATGGGAGTGCCCTTCGCGGTCCTTCCCGCCTCGGGGATGGAGTAGCACTTGATGCGGAACGCCCTGCCCTTGTTGGTGAAGAACATGATGAAGGAATGCGTGGAGGTAACGAAGATATTTTCAAGGAAGTCCTCGTCCCTCGTTGCGCCCGCGCTCACGCCAACGCCGCCGCGCCTCTGGGTGCGGTAGGTGGCTTCCTGGATGCGCTTGATATAGCCGTGATGCGTGCAGGTAACGACCATATCCTCTTCTTGAATGATATCGTCCATATCGATATCCTCGATGACCTGCGTTATCTCGGTGCGCCTTGCGTCCGCAAACCTGCGGCGGATATCGAGCACCTCTTCGCGGATAACGCCGAGCAGCTTGCCCTCGTCCGCAAGGATGCCCTCGAGGTATTCGATGGTGACCTTGAGCTCGTTGTACTCGGCTTCGAGCTTTTCGCGCTCAAGACCGGTGAGGCGCTGCAGACGCATATCGAGTATCGCCTGCGCCTGCTTCTCGGAGAAGCCGAAGCGCGCCATGAGGCGTTCCTTCGCCTCGGGGCCGTTGGCGCTCGATTTGATTATCGCGATGACCTCGTCGATGTTGTCCAGCGCGATTATGAGGCCTTCCAGGATATGGATGCGCTCTCTCGCCTTGTCCAGATCGTACTGGGTGCGCCTTGTTACAACGTCCTTCTGATGCTGGAGGTAGTAATAGAGCATCTCGCGCAGGTTCAGAACCTTGGGCTCGCCGTCCACAAGCGCGATCATGATAACGCCGAAGGTATCCTGAAGCTGGGTATGCTTATAGAGGTTGTTGAGGACTACGTTTGCGTTCACGTCCTTCTTGAGCTCTATAACTATGCGCATACCCGCGCGGGAGCTCTCGTCGCGAAGGTCGCTTATGCCCTCGACCTTTTTCTCGTGCACGAGCTCGGCGATCTTCTCAACGAGCTTGGCCTTGTTGACCTGATAGGGTATCTCGGTGATGATGATGCGCGAGCGGTCGGCCTTGTACTGCTCTATCTCGCTCTTGGCGCGAACGAGGATGCGGCCCCTGCCGGTGAAATAGGCGTGGCGGATGCCAACGTCGCCCATGATAACGCCGCCGGTGGGGAAGTCGGGGCCGGGGATGTAGTTCATCAGCTCGTCGATGGTGATGTCGGGATTATCGATCATCGCAACGAACGCATCGATGGTCTCGCCGAGGTTATGCGGCGGGATATTGGTTGCCATACCGACAGCGATGCCGCCGGAGCCGTTCACGAGCAGGTTCGGATACCTTGCGGGGAGCACGGCGGGCTGCATGAGCGTTTCATCGAAGTTCGGATAGAAATCAACGGTGTTTTTATCAAGGTCGGAGAGCATTTCGAGCGTAAGCTTGCTCATTCTCGCCTCGGTGTACCTCATCGCCGCGGCGGGGTCGCCGTCGATACTGCCGAAGTTGCCGTGACCTTCAACCAGCGGGTAGCGCGTGGAGAAGGGCTGCGCAAGGCGCACGGTCGCATCGTAGACCGCCGTATCGCCGTGCGGATGGTATTTACCCAGAACGTCGCCAACAAGGCGCGCGCACTTGCGGAAGGGCTTGTCGGGCTGCATGGAGAGCTCGTCCATAGAGTAGAGTATGCGCCTGTGAACGGGCTTGAGGCCGTCGCGCACATCGGGCAGAGCGCGGCTGATGATAACCGCCATCGCGTACGAAATGAAGCTCTTTTTCATCTCGCCAACGAGGTTTATCGGCAGTATCCTTCCGCCCTCTATATCGTTCGGCAGCTCGTTCGTGCCGAGCATTTCATAATTCTTCTTTTTCTCGTCCATTTATAAAAACCTCAGAGTAGTTTATACATCCAAATCGGCAACGAGCTTGCTGTTCTGCTCGATGAACTCTCTTCTCGGCTCAACGCGGTCGCCCATCAAAAGGGTGAAGGTTTCATCGGCAAGCACGGCATCGTCCATAGTTACCTGAAGCATGATGCGCTTTTCGGGGTCCATTGTCGTGTCCCAAAGCTGCTCGGGGTTCATTTCGCCAAGACCTTTGTAGCGCTGCACCGTGATGCGGTCTCGGCCGATCTCGTCGAGCGTGCGGTTCAGCTCCTCATCGGAATAGACGTATTTCTCGAAATTCTGCTTCTTGATGAGGTAGAGCGGGGGCTGGGCGATGTACACGTAGCCCTTCTCGATCATCGGGCGCATGTGGCGGTAGAAGAAGGTCAGAAGCAGCGTTCTGATATGGCTGCCGTCAACGTCAGCATCCGTCATGCAGATTATCTTGTGGTAGCGGAGCTTGGTTTCGTCGAAATCCGCATCCATGCCTGCGCCGAAGGCGGTTATCATGCACTTGATCTCGGCGTTGCCAAGCACCTTGTCAAGGCGCGTTTTTTCCACGTTCAGTATCTTGCCGCGCAGGGGCAGTATCGCCTGAAAATGCCTGTCGCGCCCCTCTTTTGCGGAGCCGCCTGCGGAGTCGCCCTCAACGATGAACAGCTCGCACTTGGTGGGATCTTTCTCGGAGCAGTCGGCAAGCTTGCCGGGCAGCGCCGCCGAATCGAGCACCGATTTGCGCCTTGTAAGCTCCCTCGCCTTGCGCGCGGCTTCTCTTGCACGGCTTGCACTGAGGCATTTATCGAGAATGAGCTTGGCCTGCTGGGGGTGCTCCTCAAGGTAGGTGTTTAGCCCGTCCGCCACCGCGCTGTCAACAATGGAGCGGATATAGGCGTTGCCGAGCTTGGTTTTGGTCTGACCCTCGAACTGCGGCTCGGTCAGCTTAACGCTGATTATCGCCGAGAGACCCTCTCTTATATCCTCGCCGGTCAGGTTCGCGTCGTTATCCTTTAAAATCTTGAATTTCCTCGCGTAGTCGTTCACAACGCGGGTCATCGCCGAACGGAAGCCCGCAAGATGGCTGCCGCCCTCGATGGTGTTGATGTTGTTTGCATAGGTGAACACGTTTTCGTTGTAGCCGTCGTTATACTGAAGCGCGACTTCAACGGTGGCGGTCTCCAAAGGATCGTCCGCCTTGCTTGCGGAGATATAGATGGGCTCCTCGTGCAGCACCTCTTTATTTTTATTGACGTAGCGAACGTACTCGATGATGCCGCCCTCGAAATGGAAGGTGTCGCGGCGCGAATACTCCTTGCCTTCCTCGGCGCCGCGCTCGTCGGTGACTACGATGGTAACGCCGCCGTTGAGGAACGCAAGCTCGCGAAGCCTTCTAACGACCACGTCGTATTCATAATCCACCTCGTCGAATATTGTGTCATCGGGCATGAAGTGAATGCTCGTGCCATGATCGGAAGAGTCGCACTCGCCAACGATTTCGACCTCGCTGGTTTTTTCGCCGCGGCAGCAGGTTTGACGGTAGATCTTGCCGTCGCGCTTGACCTCTGCGGTGAGCTCGACCGAAAGCGCGTTTACGACCGAAAGACCAACGCCGTGCAGACCGCCGGAGACCTTATAGCCGCTGCCGCCGAATTTGCCGCCGGCATGGAGTATGGTAAGCGCGACTTCAAGGGCGCTTTTGCCCATCTTGGGGTGAATGTCCACGGGGATGCCGCGGCCGTTATCAACAACGGTTATGGAGTTATCGGCGTGAACCGTGACGTAGATATGCGTACAGAAGCCCGCCATCGCCTCGTCGATAGCGTTGTCCACTATCTCGTAAACAAGGTGGTGCAGACCCCTTGAATCGGTGGAGCCGATATACATGCCGGGGCGGCGGCGAACCGCCTCAAGACCCTCGAGCACCTGTATCTGCGAAGCGTCGTAATTCGCGCCCGCTTCGGCCTCGGTTATCTCGGGATTTTCAATGTTTTCGGTGTTTTTGATCTCTTCCATTTGGTTTTCGGATCCTTTTCTATTTCTCTTTCTTTTTATCGGAAAAACGAATCATCGTTGAATTTTTATTTATCGTCAAGCTCCGTAAGGCCTCCTGCCGCGCATTCAAACACGGTCATATTCGGAACCTCGCTCAGCCCGTCCGCACTCGTTGCGGTGAGGAAGCATTGGCAGTCGAATGCGGAGGACAGAAGCTCTCGCTGCCTGCCGTGGTCGAGCTCGCTCAGAACGTCGTCCAAAAGCAGCACGGGCGCTTCGCCCTTTTCTTCTCGCATCAGCGCAAGCTCAGAAAGCTTCATGCTCAGCGCAGCCGTTCTCTGCTGCCCCTGGGAGCCGTACACGCGCACGTCGTTGCCGTCGAGCATTATGCCAACGTCGTCCCTGTGCGGGCCGCGCGTGGTGTAGCCCTTGCGGATATCCTCGTTTCTTGAGCGGGCAAGCGCATTGTTCAGCTCGGTGCGCACGTCCGCTCGGCCGTCCTCCTCAAACGCCACGTTCGGCTTATAGAAGGTGAAAAGCTCCTCTTTTCCGCCTGTGATCCTGCGGTTTATATCCCGCGCAAGGGTGCTTAGCTCATCCATGAATTCGCGGCGAACCAGCATAATGTCGCCCCCGAGCTCGGTCAGGCGGTCGTCCCACATATCCAGCTGGACGGGATCGGGCGAAATGCCCATATCGAGCGCGTTTTTGAGCAGGGCGCCGCGCTGCTTGAGGGCGGCGTTGTACTGCTGGAGCTTATAAAAGAACGCGGGGCGAAGCTGACAAAGCTCCATATCCATGAAGCGCCGCCGCTCCTCGGGCGAATCCTTGATGAGCGACAGATCCTCGGGGGAGAACAGCACCGCGTTTAAAACGCCCATAAGCTCGCCCATGCGCCGTATCGGCTCGCCGTCGATCAAGATCTGCTTGCCCGCATTTCGCGCGAATTTGAACTCGATCTTGCGGCGACTGCCGCGGCTTACAACGTCCAGCCCGACGTAAGCGCCGTTTGAGCCCATATTGATAAGCTCGTTATCCTTCCGTGTGCGGAAGCTCCTTCCGATGGCGCAAAGATAGATCGCCTCAAGGATATTCGTTTTACCCGCGGCATTTTGGCCGATGATGACGTTGAGCTTTTCGCTCGGCTCGAATTGAAGCCGATCGTAGCTTCTGTATGAATAAAGACGGATGCCGGTTACGAGCATTTTGCCTCCGAAAAGCGCCGTATTCCAGGCGCAAATTAAACCAATTAATTATATCATAAAAAGCCCTAAAATGCAAGTGTGTGATTTATTATAGGAAGAAAGATGCGAAAAGGCGGCGGCCTCGGCCTCGGCTCCTGCGGCGCTGAAAAAGAAAAACACCGCCGAAGCGGTGCCGAGGCAGCAAGGCTGTGCTTGCCAAAGCGATACGAGCGGAGCTACGATTCGTTCACAAGCTTTCCCGTTATATGCTCGGGATTTATCGCAAAAAGCAAGGTTGCGGCTCCCGAGTGCTCGATCTCATGCCTGATATAGGCTTCATCGCTTGTAAATTTGCGGCTAAGCTCGGCGGAGATGCGGCAAAGGGTTTCTTCATCATCTATGAACTCCACACGGCCGAAAATGATAACAGAGCTTATATTCAAAGCCCATTCGCCGCTGCGAACAAAGCCCTTGTCGTACACGCAGAATGAAGCCTTGTCGTGCGCCTTAAGAGCATCGATCTTGTGCCCGTGCTTCCCGCCGTGAAAATAGATTTTGCCGTCTTTCTCGCTGTAGTAGTGATTCATCGGCATACCGTACGGGTAGCCGTCGTCGCCGAGCACCGAAAGCACGCCGCGCTTCTCCTCCTTCAGAATGCGGATGCACTCCTGCGGCGAAAGCTGCTGCTTTTTTCTGAGCATTTCCCTAAACATGATCCATTCCTCCCGGATAGTTTTATTTCCAAGGAAATTAAACCATATTCGCTCGGAAAAAGCAAGCGCTGCGCGGCATAATAACGGTTTTTGCCCGCAGATGCTTGCATTTGCCGGAGCAGGGTGATATAATCATCAAAGTCAAATAACTGCCACCGGGTAGTGAATGCATTGCATTCGTTTTCGCATCGTTAGGTCTTTGAAGATGCGAATACGGGTGCTTATTTTTTTGAAGGTGAGGCTTCATAGTGAAAAGAAGGATCGGAAAACCTGCTTATTTCTCAAAGACCGAGGTGATAATTTGGGCTTCGTCCGTATTTGCGATAATCGCAGCATACTGCATTTTTGACAGGGGCGGCTATTTAACGCTTATTGCATCCATTATCGGCGTTACCTCGATCATGATAAATGCAAAAGGGAATCCCATCGGTCAAATGCTGATGATCGTATTCAGCCTCGTTTACGGATACATTTCGTTTGACTGCGCGTACTACGGCGAAATGATAACCTATCTTGGAATGACGATGCCCATGTCCGCGTTTGCGCTTGCCTCATGGCTTGCCCATCCGTATTCGGGCAGGAGGCGCGAGGTTCAAATAAACCGCATAAGCAATACGGAATTTGCTGTGATTTTTCTGCTGTCGCTGCCTGTTACGGTTTTATTCTATTTTGTTTTGCGATTCTTCGGAACGGCAAACCTAATTCCGCGCACGGCCTCGGTAACGACCAGTTTTTTGGCGGCCGCTCTGACGTTCAGAAGAAGCCCGTATTTCTCCCTTGCATACGCGCTGAATGATGTTGTGCTGATCGTGCTTTGGAGCATGGCGATAACGGAAAGCACGACGTATGCTTCGGTCGTTGTGTGCTTTGCGGCGTTTCTTGTGAACGATATCTACGGATTCATTAACTGGAAAAGACTGGAAAAATACCAAATGCCGAAATAAAGCGGCGCATACAGCTTTGCAAACACGCCTTGCACTCGGCGTGAAGCGATCCCGCCGGCGGCGAAAACAAAAAACTCGACCCCGCAGCCTGCGGAGCCGAGTGTGAAACATTATCAAATCATGGGGTATCAGAACGCCCACTTGCCCTTTCTGAATACGGGCACGGTCTTGCCGTCGCGGGTGATCGCATCAATATCGAGCCCGTCGTAGCCGATCATGAAATCAACGTGTTCCATCGAGTCGTTGATGCCGAGCTTTTCGCATTCTTCAAGCGTTTTGTTCTCGTAGCCGTCGATGCAGTCCGCAAAGCCCATGCCGAGCGCAAGATGGCAGGCGGCGTTCTCATCAAACAGCGTGTTGTAGAAAAGGATGCCGGATTCGTAGATGGGGGAGTTCACGGGCACCAGCGCGCATTCGCCGAGGTATGCTGCGCCCTCGTCCTTTGCTATCATCTGCTCCAATAGAGCCTGGTTCTTCTCGGCCTTCACCTCGACCGCCTTGCCGTTTTCAAAGCGAACGGAGAAATTCTCAATAAGCTCGCCGTTGTAGCTTAGCGGCATGGTGGAGTAAACGATGCCCTCCGCCTTGCCGCGCATCGGGGAGGTGAAGCACTCCTCGGTGGGGATGTTTGCGTTGAACTCGATGCCCTGAAGGCTCTTATCGCCGCAGGCCTTGAACAGTCCCTCGGGGATCATGCCAACGCGAAGGTCGGTGCCGTTGTCGCCCTTATAGTGCAGCTCTGCGATACCGAGGCTGTTGAGGTAGTCGCAGCGGGCGTGCAGATCACTGCTGTGCGCCTGCCATGCCGCCACGGGATCGTCCGTAACGCGTGAAGCGGTGAGTATGACCTCCCAAAGCTTCTCGATGGCCTTGCCCTTGGGAAGATTCGGGAAAACCTTCTTTGCCCATGCGGCGCCCGGAACGGCGGCGATGCACCACTGATCCTTGTTCTTTTTTGCATCGATATAGGGCTTTATGATGGGCCAGCTCTTCTGATCCGCCTTGGCGAGCTTCTTTTGGTTGATGCCCTTGAGCCCGTCCGGATCGTCGGAATCGATATAGATGTTGCAGGGCAGAGTGTCAACGTAATGCTGAAGCCTCGCCTTTTCCCATTCCTCCACCTTTGCAAGCGTGGTAACGCTCTGATGGCGAACGTGCAGTTTATAAAGGGGCTGATGCTCGAATTCGACCCTGACCTTGCGTGCGCCCGCCTTATAGCATTCGTCCACAAGCAGCTCGATGAACTTGGGCTGATCGAGGCCGCAGGTGATGATAACGTCCTGCCCCTTCTGAATGTTGACGCCAACGCGGGCGATCAGCCGCGCATAGCTGCGAAGTACGGTTTGTTTCATTCTTTATCTCCTTGTATCTATTTGAAAAAGAGTATTTTCGGTTTCATAAAAGAGGAGCCGCAGGCGGAAAATTTCCGGCCGCTCGGCTCCGCATTTTCTTCGACTTCCCGATATTGGTATTTTAGCACTAATATACCTCGATATCAAGCCTTTTTGTATAAAATTAAACTGTTTTTTGCTCCGCTCACAGCTCGGGATAGGTTTCGATGATATGCGCCGTCCACGCATCGAGCGCGCGGTTATAGTCCGTTCCGAACGCTTCATCGAAGCTCGCCTGTCCGAAGCAGAAGCGGCTGAGCGCTTCAAAGCCGTACTTGCCGTCGAGCCATCCGAGGAACGAAACAGCCATCACAAGGCTCAGCTCCTGATCGCCGGAATTGACCTTGTCGGCATATTTGCGCGTATAGTAGCTGCTCGTGAAGAAGCTGACGGGCTTGCTTATCATAGGGCTGCTCCAACCGTCGAGCCCAAGCTCGAAGCAGGCGCGGGAGATGACGTCGTACAGAATGCGCATCGATTCGGGTGTCTTGGCATTATCGTCATAGCCTGCGTTGACAGCGGCATCGTAGTAGGGCTCCTCCGGCGTTATCAGCGGGGTGAGCTGAACCATCTCACCGTAGGGGCAGATGCAGGTGCCGAGGTATTCCGCAAAGCCCATTTGCTCCCAACCCACGGAATTGCTGTTTATAAGAGAGATTATGTAAAGGCGCTCGCGCTCCGCGAAAATGATTGAAAGCTTGAGCTCCTTTACGTACAGACCGTCGCCGCCTCCTAAATAAATGCGATCGTCCTCCACCCACCAGCCGAACTGCGAATGTCCGAAATCAAATTTCACGGGCAGCGCCGCTATCTCCGCGGGATAGACCGAAGGAGCGTTCGCGGAAAGATAATCGCGGATAAAGCCAAGGCTTTTATCGGTCCTGTCGATCATATCAATGAGCTTAATATCGGAAACTCCGCCATGATAGACTGTGGGAACGAACAGATCCGCATCCATGGAGAAGTCATCGTCCTGAACCAAAAGGCTTGTGGCATTCCACGCCTCCATCGGTATATCCAGCTCGGAGTAGCCGGAGCTGCCGCTGATGCGCAGCTCCTTCTCTGCGGACGAGTAGTTAAAGGAAAGCGGCAGCTTGGGCCTGGGAGTCGGCGCGGGGGTGGGCGGTTCCGTTGGCGCCTCGGTCGGCACTTCGGTCGGCGGCTCGGTCGGCTCGTTCGGAATTATCGGCACTATGGGCGTTATGGCGCAGCCGAGAAACAGAAATGCAAGCAGCACGGATATTGATGCTAAAACAAGCTTTTTCATAATTCACCTCGTTTGTGTTATGCCGATGAACGACAGTATTATATTACCATGATTCGTATTGCTCAGGCAAGTCTTTTGCCAAAGCTTACTGCATATTTTTGCAGAAATTCAGTAGGAATTTCAAGCTCAACTATTCAATATTCACTGTTTTTCTATCGCCATAAAGAGGCAATGATGCATCCTGCCCTTATATTCAAGCTCCTCCTCATGATCGATGCTCTTCATTCCGCATTTTTCCATAACGCGGCGGCTTGCGGCGTTTTCCTCGAAATGCCCCGCCTTGAGATAGGTATAGCCCATCTCAAAAAGCGCAGCTATCGCCGCCGCAAGAGCCTCGCTCGCATAGCCCCTGTTCCAATGCTCGGCGCCGATGAAATAGCCCATCTCCGCGCGCGTTCCGTCAAGCTCGCAGTCGTTTATAAAGCCGATGACCTCGCCAGATTTGAGCGCTATGGCGTAAACAAAGCGGCTTTCGTTCTCGGTGAAGTCGCGCATATGCTCAAAGAAGGCGTTTTCAAGCGCAGAGCTTTCAAGCTTCGGGATCATATAGGTGGAATTCACTCTTTCATCTTTCGCCATGCGTATGAATTCTTCTCTGTCGCACTCCTCGAGCGGGCGCAGGATAAGCCTTTCGGTTTCGATAACGGCGGGCTTTGGCTTTATGGTTTTACTTTCGCGCTCGCAGCATCTTTCAAGCTCCCTTTCAAGCGCATCGGCATAGAGCTGAACCGTGCCGCCGAGCGAAGCAAGCCAGGCATTCACTCTTTCATCATTCTTATAATTGAGCGGGTTTCTGCGTATCTCAAGCGTTTTTTCAAGCGGCGCGCCGTCCGCGAAAATACCGCTTTCAAGCGCCCATTCGCCCGCGCGCGTTTTGGCGATCACCTCGCCCGTTTTAAGAGTGTAGATGCACCGCGAAATATCCAGAAGCCAGCCGCAGCTATAGAGCCTTTCATCGGTAACTTGAGCATATTCGCGGATGCCCTCATAGTGCCGCCGCACCGCCGAAGCAAGCTCCGATCTCTCGGGGAGCGGGAAAAGGCTTCTATCCGCAGTCCCGAAACCGCATTTTCCGTGTTTTGCAAGCTCATACCGCGCAAACGGGTCTATCTCGCATTTATCCGTTATCTTCTGACCGCTCGTTCCCCAGTACACAAGGCGCTTATACTCGCCGCTTTTGTACTCCTCAATATTCACTATAACGCCCTCGAAAAGGCGGTAATACGGGTTCTCCGGCTCCTTTTCCTTCAGCTCCTGCCGGAGCATCAAAAGGCGCTGCGCCGCTTCCTCCGTTATCTCTCCATTTGAAAAGGCGATAAAGTCGATATCGCTCCAGCCAAGGCGAAAATCGTCCATAACCGCGCTGCCGTAGAGCCAAAAAGAGTCAAGCTCGCAATCGAGCCGCGCCGCGATCTCGGCGGCTGTTCTGTTTACTGAATCAAACATGATTTTTCTCCATGAAGCGGTGTTTTTCAATCAAAATGATTATACACGAACTTTGCGCGCCTTTCAATCATGCCGATAAGGAAAAAGCATGCTTCGCGCATGCCTTTTCCGAGCTGTTATTCCGTTATCATTTATCCACGTTCATCATTATCGCGCTGAGCGAGCCGCCCTTCATTGGCTCATCGAGCACGGAGCCTATATAGTCCTTGCCGAAAAGCTCGAAGAAATCGCCGGAGATAGTGAGATCGGGCAGGCGACCCACAAGCTCGCCGTCCTCCATAAGATACGCAAGCTGAGCGGGTGAAGCGTAGTGTCCGTCCGGAGTGGCATCGCCGCCCTCGGCTACCACGATATAGATCGCCTTGCCGGGCACAAGCTCCTTCAGGCTCTTGGCGGTGGGCTCGAAATAAAGACCGCTCAAGCCCGCATCGGGAACGCCGTCATAGGCGGCCTGCGCGCTGCCGATATTCGGAAGGGAGAAGGTATCCGCCGATTTTTTGCTTGTCAGAAGCCCCTTCAGCACGCCGTTTTCAACGAAAACGGGTCTGAAATCCTTCGCAACGCAGCCCTCGGTATCGAAGAAACAGGTGCCGGGAGCGGTTTCGCCGTTCATATCCGCCATAAAGCTGAGCTTATCAGAAAACACCTTTTCGCCGAGCTTGCCGCTAAGAAGCGAAGCGCCCGAGGCATAAAGCTCGCCTATAAAATGATTTATGAAGCGGTAGAGGATCGTGGCGGCCTCTATCACAACGGGATATCTGCCGGGCTCGATATCTACGGGTTTAAAGAAGGCATCGTATTCCTTTTTGAACTGCGTGATCAGCATATCCGCATCGAATTCACGGCCCTTCCAGCCGAGGAAGGAGTCGAAGATATTGCCGCTGCCGCGGTTCTGCGCAATAAGGCCAACATAGACCGCCCCGCCCGCATGGGAAAGGCGGCGGCCTTTGGAGTTTATGTATTCCGTGCTCGTGTATTGAAGCCCTATCTTGTTTGAAAAAGCAAAATTCGGGCATTCTGCGCCGAGGCGGTCGAGGAAAGTCTGCATGGTAGGGATGAACTCGGGAATCGGGATGATCTCGCCATCGTGCCTTTCCTCCATCTCGCACGCGCCCTCGAGCTTTTCGGGGTAGGGGATGCCGAATTCAAGCGCCTCTATCGCCCTCCTCGTAAGCTCCTCCTCGTTCGGTTCGCCGATGCAGCCCGCAACGCCGATGCAGCCGTTTTCGTAAACGCGCACGGTGCCGGTGGTTTTCTCGGTTTGACGGAAGCTGTCGATCTTGCCCCCGGTAACGTTGAGCGTTACGTTCTTTTCAGTATTTTTGATGAATTCCTTTTCCATAGCTTTGATAAACCCCTTTACTGAACGTTCATTTCGGAAACACGCACGAATGGGCCGCCGAAGCCGACGGGCAGAGGATACTGCTCCATCTTGCCGCAGCCGCCGGTCACGAAGGAAAGCTGCTCCACTTCCTTCGAAAGTCCGTCGATAAGCCCGAGCGTTTCAAACACGCTGCCCGTGATAACGCTTATCTGAACAGGGCGGCCGAGCTTGCCGTTTTCGATCTCGTAAACAACGCTCGGCGCGATGGTGAAGGTGCTCATGCCGCTGCCGTGCTTTATTGTTTTGATGAAGTAGCCCTTTTCGATCGGCGCGATCAGCTCGTCGAAATCGAGCTCGCCGCCCTCGATATAGGTCGATGTCATGCGAACGATGGGCTCAAAATCGCAGCTCACCGCGCGGGCGTTGCCCGTCAGATCCTCGTCCAGAACTGAGGCGGTCTGCGCGCTGTGCAGCCTGCCCGCAAGCTTGCCGTTCTTGATAAGGTAGTTCTTTCGCGCCTTCGTGCCCTCGTCGTCGTAGGGGGTGAAGCCCGCGCCGCTCAGCTCGCCGCAGTCTGCAATCGAGAGGATGGGGGAGCCGACGGTCTTTCCGAGCTGCCATTCCTCCTTCATGGATTCATCCGAAATCATAAGGTCGGCCTCGGACTTATGCCCGAAGCTCTCGTGCGCAAATACGCCCGCGGCCTCGGGGGAGAGCACAACGGGGTATTTGCCCGGCTCAACGGGAACGGAGTTTCGCATAAAGCTGATCTGCTCCTCGATGGAGGCACGGATCTCTTTTTCATGCCCCTTGGCCTCGTCAAAGCGTGTGCCGCCCTGCTGCCAATTGCCGCTGAACTGCTTTTCGCCCTCCGTCATATCGAAGGAAAGGGCGAGTCCGCAGGTCTGATAATCGTATTCTATATCCGCACCGAGGCTGGAGATAAAGGTAAATTTGCTGTTCCTATCGAGGTATTTTGCCCGCGCCATCTTGATGCACTCATGCTCCGAAAGAAGGGGCAGATAGCTAATTAAAAGCGCCTGCTTTTCCTTTAACGGAATATCGCGCACCGAGCAGGTGGCGAAATTCATCAGCCGATCGCGGTTCACCTCGAAGCGGCGCACGATGGGTTCTTTGAGTATTTCGGGGTTCGCCGTGGCCGCGGCATAGAGCCCATCGAGAGTCTTTTGAAGATGCTCGATATCAGTCACGGATGCATAATACCACAGCTTGCCGTCGTAAACGCGCAGAAACGCCTGCTTCTCAACGCGATTCTTCATTTCTTCGAGCACGCCCGCCTGATAGACGATGACAGTGCTCGACCTGTCCTCCACGCGGATATCCGCATAGAAGCCCTCTTTGAATTGGATCATGGGTATAGCTCTCCTTCCAAACTGTTGATTTCGGCTTGCGCCTCAAATATCAATTGTATGATACCAAAAATTTTGGTTGAGTGCAATAGACAGAAAGGCTAATCGGGTAAACCTTGAGTTGGGTTGATGTGTGAAACTTGAACACTGCGATCATCGCGGCAGAGCTTGCGCCAATATGCGGCGGGGGTATTGTTTATCCGTTTGTTTTGTGATACAATATTCGCGTTCCTGCGATAAGGTAATTTCGGGAATAAATCAAAAAGCATATCGGTCATCGGAGGACAGTACGCCGTAGCGTAGGGGATAGTAAAGCAATCGCTTTGCAGACCGCCTGTTGGATAAGATGTCGAGTGAGCTCGGAGCATTGGGTTTTATAGACCCTTTGTTGCCGAGCATTTTTATTGGGAGGCTAATAATGGCGATAATCACACTCACCCCGCTCGCATCCGATGACAGGGAGCGATTCATCCTCGACAACCAGCGCGCATTCAAATTCGGCGCAATGGAGGAATTCGGGAAAAGGGACGATCATCTTTCAGAGGACGGCGAAATTATATCGCGAGCCACGATCGAGCGCTGCATCGATAACGGCGAAGCATACCGTATTCGCGCGGACGGAGAGATCGTTGGCGGGCTTGTGCTGAAAATCGATGAAACAACATGGCATAACCATCTTGAGCTTTTGTTTGTTGCGCCCGCTGCGCACGGCAAAGGGTTTGGTCAAGCCGCGTGGAAGGAGGTTGAACGCTTGTACCCGCAAACAAGAGTTTGGGAGACCTGCACACCGTATTTTGAAACAAGGAATATACATTTCTACGTCAACAAATGCGGCTTTCATATCGTTGAGTTCTTCAACAGCCATCATCCCGAACCAAATGACCACGAAGCAGGCGAGAAAAACGACGGCGAAGAGGGCGATTTCGACGGTATGTTTCGCTTTGAAAAGAGCATGTGTTCAAATAAAAGCGAGTCGGATACATCGGGCGGCGCAAAAGACGGGAAAGAAGCAGAGGAATCGCACTTTCGGCGAATAACGGAACAGGCCGTTTCTCCTCTCTGGGAAAGCATATTATTCCTCCGCTCCAAAAAAGACCGGAGAACCCGCTGCTTCCAAAATATAGACTACATAACGATTTAATTACTTACTGCTTGAAATGCGCCTTGCCATGAGTTATAATCTTCAGGTGCTTTGCACGAAAAAGAAAAGAGCTACGGAGAACACTATGAAAATCAAGCTTTCAATTATGCACATACTTCTTGCCGCGCTGCTTGCCTTTGCCGCATGCAAGCCCGCAGAAACGCCGAACGGCAAAGCCGATCCGCAAACAACGACCGAAGCGACCGTGCCCGTTTCGCAGCCCACCGCAGAGCCGACAGCCGAACTCACTACAGAACCGACCGCCGAACCGACCGCCGAAGTCACGCCGAAGGAAAACGGCGGTATGCTCGTTTCATACCTGATAGACGGTGAAACCATTGATGAAGTTTGTGCTATCATTAAGGGTGCGGGGCTGAATGATGAGGCCTTCAGGACAGCAGCCGAAAAATTCGCTTCCGCGGACGGCATGAGCGCCTGCCTGACCTCGGGCTGGATCGCTCCAGAAGAGATGAAGGAAAGCTATATGGACTGCGCCGATGCTTGGACGGCGAGCACCGATGATGCCGATGGCAACTGCCGCCTGACCGCGCTGCTGCTTTTGAAAAACAGCCTCGAGTATTCGGAGCTGCGCAAGGAATATGACGGAACCTATATGATGTTTGACCTCGATGCGATCGAGAATTCGAGCTTGTATGCGCAGATAGATCCGCTGCTGCTCTGCTCGCTGTTCGGCGAATGGCCGACCGTGGAAAACGACCACGCCGCCACCTACGCGAAGAATTGGACGGATTCGGGCTTCAATATCAATGATCCCGCAGTTTCGCTTATCAGCATCGTGTTTGCGGATGTGTACGATGAGCTCACCTTCGTAGGTCATACGGGCGTGCTGATAAAAACCGATGATTCGCTCGTTTTCATCGAAAAGATCGCCTTCGAGCAGCCCTACGTCGTTACAAAAGCGGAAAGCCTCGAGCAGATCGTGGATATGCTCCGCGCAAGAAGTGATTACCAACCCGGCGAAGGAGAACCCAAGCCTGTTATCTTTGAAAATGACCGGCAGATAGGCTCGATCGGGTGAGCTTAGCTCACCCACGATATACCACGCGCCCTCAAATAAATATCGATATCGCTGTTGATGTACTGCCAACCTGTGGTGTGCAGCACATCATAGAACTCGCGCAGATAGTCGAACACGCCGTACTGTTTAAACAGTTCGACGGTCTGCGCGCCTGTCAGCGAGCGGTGCAGCTTATAGTTTTCTATGCAGAAAATTGCAAAGGACATCTCTTTGCTCATTGTGTTCACCTCTGCTTCATTACACATCGGGGAAATCGATGCTTCCCGTTTGCTGCTCCTGCTCAAAAAGCGAATAGAGCATATCGGTGCTGTACTGCCAAAGCTTAGTCTCCTCGCGCTCAAGCATCGCATAGAGCTTGGAAGCGTACAGCTTCAATATGGCATCAAGCTCCGGAAGCGCCTGTTTTTTTACGATCATGGCAGCAAGGTCGTCGGTGATATACTGCATCATTGCCGCGAATTGTTCGCTACTCATATTCACCCCTCCTCTTTTATCACGTCGGCGCGAACGAAGGACAGTAACGAAAGCGCCTTATTTCAATCTAATAAATGCGACCAGTCGTCATCATAAAGACTAAGTAAGTATTCATCAAGAACATTGACCCACATACGCACAATATTTAAATCAGCGCCAAATGAGTTATTGTCTAAGTATTCTCGAGGACTACTCCCTTTTGTTGTTGCATACCTATACGCCATAGATGTATCACTTAGATTTGTTAGGTTTTCAACAATCTTCTCAATGCATAAGTACTCATTGTCGGATAGTTTCATATGTTCCCGAATAGTATCTTTTGCAGAATTCCATATATTTGTTATTTCATGTCCTGTGGGCGATTTCGGAATCGTAATTATTTTTGCACTATCAGCAACATAATATCTATTATGCCTTTCGATAATTACTTTTAATGCCAATTCCAAATAATGCGTGTAACAAAACAGAATAGCAGGATACATTCTATCTGCCATGGTCCCATCTATAACTAGATTAACCAGTTCGTTTGCTGACTCAAGCATTGATCGAATGATTCCGACATTTTTTAAACCAATAGGGTCATACATATTATTAAACCAACTGATATCTATTTTTGTCCCCAAATCTTCTTTGAATGTATTTGCGATATAGCTTGGTTTAATCTTATTCTGATTGATAAGATTGGTCGTTTCTGTTATTTCGTCATAGAATTCTTTTTCCATCATTAAACCCTCTCAAACTCTTTATTATTCATGCCATTCTGCGGCAGATGAGCGATCCCTTCGGCAGCTCGGCGATCAGTCGCTCGTAGTCGCGGATCATCTTTTCGTTGCGCTCGGCTTCGTTTTGAACAACGGTATTTATCAGCATATTTATCACCCGACATTATTGTACCACACATTTGAGCGAATATCAAATGGATGGTGTGATAATTTCTAACCCTCCTGTCATGGTGGAAGGAATGGGAATAAACGAACAGGCAGAATAAAGATAATGCGGAATAATGCGCAGTAAATCGAGCGGGGTGAAGAAAAAAATTCCGCCCCGCTTATAAAATCTCAACCTAATAACCCATCGATAGAACTGAAAAACCATCAGCCGAAGTAAACAATAAATCCGAACACCTCACCGAGAAACAGCGGTTTGTTCGGATTTATATTGCTTGGCAGGGGTACTAAGACTCGAACTCAGAAGAACGGTTTTGGAGACCGCTATGTTACCATTACATCATACCCCTATTTCGTTTGCGGGAACTATGATACCACGAACGCGGGCGTATGTCAAGACCTAATTTTCCTTTATGCGGCTTTGCGGCAGGGAATGCGGCCTATTTGGGCACAAAATGCTCAGAAATCTCAAAAAACTCACCCTCTGCTATTGACAAATCAGTATAAAAAAGGATATACTACAATATAGCTCTTTATGCGCCGAATTTGGCACAGAAGGGCAGAATAATTTTGTGAAAAGGAGTTTGGTATGGAAGCTGAATTAAGCTCAGGCGCAGATGCTCCGAGTAGACGCGGGGAATCGGTGAAACAGCGCGGTCGGCTTTCGTGCCGAACCGTATAGCGCATTTGCGAATAAAATCGGATGATGCGGTGAAATAGATGCTTTGCGAATATGAATAAAAGGAAGAAACGCCCCCGGCGTTTCAACCTCAACTATTCATTATTCACTATTCACCATTGCCCATCCCCGTCCGCAAATTCTTCACTCCCCGAAAAAGAGCATTTCGTGCCGTCCAGCCTTGGTGAAGGACAATGGCGGTATTTTCAACAGATCTTTCTCAGACCATCGAAATACTGCTTGAAAAAAAGCAGTACAACAGTATTAAAAACATTCTTGTAACGCTCAACCCGCCCGATATCGCGATAATCCTTGAGGATCAGCCGGCGGACAGGCTGATGCGTCTTTTCCGTTTGCTCCCAAAGGAGCTTGCGGCGGAGGTGTTCGTTGAGATGGAGCCGGAGCTTCAGGAGCAGCTTATAAACGGCTTTACGGACAGGGAGCTCGCCGATATTCTGGACGAGATGTACGACGACGACGCGGCGGATCTCGTTGAGGAGATGCCCGCAAACGTGGTGAACCGCATCTTGAAGCAGGCGGACCCCGAGATGCGGCGCAGTATAAACGAACTTTTGAAATATCCTGAGGACAGCGCGGGCTCGATCATGACCACCGAGTTCTGCGATCTTTCAAAGGATCTCACGGCGGCGGAGGCGCTTGCGCATATCCGTAAAAACGGAGTGGATAAGGAAACCATCGACACCTGCTACGTTACGGACAGGCGAAAGCTGCTCGGTACGATCACACTTCGTCAGCTCGTGCTTGCAAGCGACGGGATGCCCATCATGGATATGATGGACGAGAACTTCGTTTCCGTTTCCACCATGGACGACAGCGAGGAGGTGGCCGACCTCTTCGCAAAATACGATCTTTTGAGCATACCGGTCGTGGACAGCGATTCGCGCCTTGTGGGTATAGTTACGGTCGACGACGCGATCGACGTTATCCGCGAGGAGGCCACGGAGGATATCGAAAAGATGGCGGCTATCACGCCCTCGGGCAAGTCGTATCCGCGCCTTTCGGTGTTTGAAATTTACAAAAACCGTATCCCATGGCTGATGCTGATGATGATTTCGGCAACCTTCACGCAGTTCATCATGAGGGGCTTCGAGGAGGGTCTTGAAAAGGTCGTGGCGCTCAGCTTCTATATCCCGATGCTGATGGACACCGGCGGCAACTCCGGCTCGCAGGCTTCCGTAACCATCATCCGCAGCCTTTCGCTCGGAGAGATCGAGTTTAAGGATATTTTGAAGGTTATCTTCAAGGAGCTGCGCGTGGCGCTTCTGTGCGGCGTAACGCTCGCTATCCTTTGCTTTGGAAAAGCAACCCTGCTCGATAAAAACCCGCCCGCGCTCGCGCTGAACGTTGCGCTCACCGTTTCGGGAACGCTGCTGATAACCGTTATCCTTGCAAAATTCTTCGGCTGCACGCTGCCGATGCTCGTTAAGAAGATCGGTCTCGACCCCGCTGTAATGGCAAGCCCGATGATAACCACCATCGTGGATGCGTTGAGCCTTATCATCTACTTCCTTATCGCTTCCACGGTCGTTCTGCCGCTGGTGGGATAGGATTAGAATGAAGATGCTTCGCTGATGAAGCAAAATGAAGTCGCCTTCGGCTAATGAAGAAATTGATGTGGAAATGCCGCTTTCGGGCGGCATTTCTTTATCACAAAAGCCTACTCCTCGCGCCGATACTCCGCGATTTCGTTAAGCTCGCATTTGAGTATTCGGCATAGCTGATCGAGCGTATATGTGTTAATGTTTTCGTTTTTGCGAAGGCGGTCAAGCTGCCCCGTGCTGAAACCGTATTCCTTTATCAATTTGTACTGAGAGATCCCTTTGGCCTTCATCGTTGCCCACAACCTATCGAATATTATCATACTCTGCCTCCGTTTTTTGATAAGAACAATGTATGCGATTGCCGTGTTCTTGACAATTGCCCGTATTCGGGCTATAATAAGGAATCAGTTTTTGATTGCAAAAGGAGATTATATGCTTTATGAACATGAGTTTGAAAAAAAGGATTTCTATAACGCTCATTTATGTGTTTTCGTTAATGATGCTTTTGACAGTCGCTTGCAAAGAAAAGCGTGGAGCTTGGCTTGTTACAAAAGAAACTCGCCCGATTTCATATGATGGCAACTACGAGCGGGTGGAATATGAGTATGATGATAGAGGCGCGCAGATCAAGGCTACAAGTTATAAATCAGACGGCAGCATTTCCTATTGGCATGAAACCGTACATAACGGAAACACTACTAAAGACTTTACTTGTGGAGTGGATGGCAGCAAAGCACTACTTTCTGAATCCGAACTCGATTCAAAAGGCAATGTGATCAAGTCCACATTGTTCGGTTCTGATGGTAGCATAAGCGGCAGCTTTGAATATGAATACGATAAAAAAGGCAACGCGATAAAGCAAAAGCAACTCAATTCAGACGGCAGCATCTCTGGATGGACAGAATTGAAATACGATGAAAAAGGCAACTTGATAAAGTCCACAAGTTTCGATTGGGAAGGCACCATATGTTACTGGCAAACGTTTGAATTGGAATACGATGAAAATGGCAATTTGATCAAGTCCGTAAGTTTCGATCAAGAAGGCAGCGTCCTTGCCATGGAAGAGTTTGAGTATGATGCAAACGGTAATATGATAACTCAAACATCATATGATTCTGAAGGCAACATGAACTTCCGGTTTGAGTATGAATATGAGTTCTTTGAAAACGCACCGAATCATGGCAAGTAACGGGTTGCAATTTGTAAAGCGATAAATAAAGTGCTATAATACATCATAGCGGCGCGCATCCCGCGCCGCTTTATATATTTTCTCTATTTTTCACTAACCACGCAATATTTTTGCGCATCAATCCATTAACATGGCGAAGGAGGACGAAGCGATATGCAGTCCACAGCGTTGAAAACCGATACGGTCATGCCCCGAAACGATGATATCACGGCAGAAAAATGCCTGATCGCGATCAAGGACGGGGACAGGGACGCGCTCAGCGAGCTTTACAGCATCGCGAGTGCATCCGTATACAGCTATGCGCTGAGCGTGCTTCGTTCCGTGCACGATGCGGAGGACGTGCTGCACGATTGCTTCGTAAACATCTTCACCTCGGCGGGGGCTTACACGCCGTGCGGCAAGCCCTTTGCGTGGATCATCACGATAGCCAAAAACCTTTGCCTTATGAAGCTGAGGGAGCGAAAGCGCTTCGCTTCCGGCACGGAGGCCGATGAGGATTGGGACATGGCTTTTGCCGAGGAATCGGGCCTTGCTCCGGAGGATCGCCTGATGATAAGAAGATGCATGACCCTCCTTTCGGAGGAGGAAAACAGGATCGTAGTGCTGCACGCGGTGGCCGGCTTCAAACACCGCGAGATAGCAGAGATGATGGAGCTTCCTCTGATGACAGTGATCTCGAAATACCGACGCGCGATCGCAAAATTGCGCAAAAGCTTGGAATAATTATGGAGGGAAAGGCCATGAAAACGAGCGAAAAAGAGCTGAATGCAAGAATCAAAAAGGCCTATGAGGCCGCCACGCCAGACGTGCTCGCGTCCGTTCTCTCCTGCTGTGAAATAGAGAAAGGACGGGTGATCCCGATGGAAAAGAAATCAAGGAGCAGAAGAAGCCGCTTCATCGGCTTCGTTGCAGCGGCAGCCGCGCTTCTGATGGTGCTCGCCGGCACCGTGGGCGTGCTTGCAGGCAATGCAAGAAGAAACGGCGAAGTGTTTGCAACGGTCTCGCTGGACGTCAACCCCAGCATCGAGATCGCGGTAAACAAGCAGGAAAAGGTAGTTTCCGTAAAGGCGCTCAACGACGACGCCGTGCGGATAGTGAACAATATGGAGCTTGTGGGCTCAAGCATCGACGTTGCGGTGAACGCGCTCATCGGTTCCATGCTCAGAAACGGTTATCTCAGCGATATTGCAAACTCCATCCTCATAACGGTCGATAACGCGGATGCGCAGTTGGCGCAGGAGCTTCAAAGAAGGCTTGCGGATGAGATCGAGGCGGCGCTTGCAGCAAGCGGCGGCGGCGCGGTCATAAGCCAGACTGCCGACACCCGCGAGGATATGGAAAGCATTGCGAACCGCTTCGGCATAACCAAGGGCAAGGCGCAGCTCATATACAGCATCATTGCCGCCGCTCCGAAGTTCACCTTCGAGCAGCTTGCGGGGCTGAGCATAAACGATCTGAACATTCTCTACACCAAGTACGGCAGGGTGAACCCCGCCGACGGCAGAATCAACGAGGGTCAGCCGAGCGAGAATGCCTATATCGGCGATGAACGCGCGATAGAGATCGCACTCAATCATGTGGGCGTGCAGGCGGATGAGGTAAGCTCCGTTATCGACTGCGAGCTGGACTTCGACCACGGCATGATGGTCTATGAGATCGAGTTCATCGCCAAGGGCATGGAATACGGCTTTGATATCGATGCCAGAACGGGCGCGGTGGTCGACTTTGAGATCGAGCCCGCGGATATCGGCGCAAACCCGATCGCGCCCAACCCATCGAACGGCCCCGAGAGCTATATCGGCGAGGCGGCAGCCAAGCGCATCGCCTTCGACCGCGCAAGCGTCAGCGAGAGCGAGGTCTCGGGCTGCATCGTCAAGCTCGAGCACGACCACGGCAGAATGGTCTATGACGTGGAGTTCAAGGCGAAGGGCTATGAATACGATGTGGACGTGGATGCGGTAACGGGCGAGATAATCGAGTTTGATATGGATCCTATCGGCTATCAGCCGAAACCCTCTAACGCACCCTCCGCAACGCCCACGCCCCAGCCGAGCTATATTGGCGAGGAGGCCGCAAAGCGCATCGCCTTCGAGCGGGCGCAGGTGGCGGCAGAGAACGTGTACGCGCTTTCGGTCAGGCTGGAGCACGATCACGGCAGGCCGGTCTACGACGTGGAGTTCAGGGCAAACGGCTTTGAATACGATATCGACGTGGATGCGGTGAACGGAAACGTGCTCGAATTTGACATGGATCCGATCGCAACTCCTGCGCCGAATCCCACGGCAGCGCCCCGTCCGAGCGGCGAACCCTCGGTAACTCCCGTTCCCGCGCCGACTCCCACCTCTGCGCCGGGCTATATCGGTGAGGAGGCCGCCAAGAGCATCGCCTTCAGCCGTGCGGGCATCTCCGCAAGCGAGGCAACGCAGGTTCACGTTGAGCTTAAACGCGAGAACGGCCGCATGGTCTATGACGTTGAGTTCAAGGCAAGGGGCTATGAATACGACGTGGATATAGATGCGATCACCGGCGCGGTGCTTGAGTTCGATATGGATGCGGACGACGACGCGCCGAGACCCACGAACGCGCCGAGGCCCACGAGTGCGCCGAGCAATCCCACTCCGCAGCCCACGGGCGCACCGAGCTATATCGGCGAGGCGGCCGCCAAGCGCATAGCCTTCAACCGTGCGGGCATCTCCGCGAGTGAGGCTCGAAGCGTCAAGGTGGAGCTTGAGCGCGATAACGGCAGAATGATCTACGACGTTGAATTCAAGGCAAGAAACAATGAGTACGACGTCAAGGTGGATGCGTACAGCGGCAGCGTGATCGCCTATGAATGCGAGCCGGATGATGATTCGAACCAGCAGCCCACGAACCCTCCCTCGGGCGGAAATCTGATCTCCGAGGCGCGGGCAAAGGCCATCGCCTTCCAAAAGGCGGGCGTAAGCGAAAGCCAGGTCAGCGCGCTTGAGATCGAGCTTGGCGAGGACGACGGCATAATGGTCTATGAGATCGAGTTTCGTGCGAACGGCCGCGAGTATACGGTCGAGATAAACGCAGCGAGCGGCGCGATAATCGATTTCGACGTGGATTGAGAAAGCGAGTTCGGTGAGAATCTCCATATTATGCGTGGAAGGACGGCGAAAGCCGTCCTTCCTAACTTTTAAAGTGCATTGAATCAAAGTGCATCGGATAAAAAAAGCCTTTTGAGGCTATTTATCCTTATACGGATGCGCCCAAGGCGGCGATGAGATCAGTCGTTGACAAGCGCCACAAGGCTGGCGGCGATGCGGTTGATCGCTTCGGTATCCGTTTTAAAATAATGCCTGCCACCCTTCTTCGTTTTAATAAGCAAACCCTTTTCGTGAAGAAGCGTAAGACACCTCGAAACATTTCCCGCGTTCATATTCATGCTTTGAGCAAGATTGAGGCAGTAATCCGACTCCTTGCTCAAGCGTGTCAGGAGCTCAAGCCGAACGGGATCGGAAACCGCCTTCAGCTCCTCGCATATTCTGTCCATGCGCTGCTCGGCAAGCACCACTGTGTATTCGGGATAGATACCCATGCCGATATAAAGCGTGGTTATGTCCTCGGGGGAGGTTGAGGTTAAGGCATCGAAGCTGTTGCCTATCTCGTTGAAAAGGAAGAGGGAAACGTATGCCTTGTTCAGATTGGTGAGATTTGCCTCCTCCTTAAGGCGCATGAGAGCAACTATCTGATCGTTTGTCATGATGTCGAAGCAAAGCTCCCAAAAATTCGCGGATGAAGCATAGGTCGGCATAAATCGGGAACGAGCCGCTTCGAGCCGCCTTGCGTATGGGCGAACGATATCGGCCAGCTTTGAAAGATACAACTCGTGTCGATCGAGCGCAAGGAAGGAATCCATCTTCGCCTGATACGGGTAGTCCATAGCGTATATCTGCTCGAAAAGGGAGGAACGCTCCCGCCCGTTTGCGCTCACAAAGTTGATGCCGTGCATGTGAAAATGCAGTATCTCCAAGCCGTCCCGCTTGACCTCTGCCCAGCCGTTTCTGATCTGCTCGATCGCATCATCGAAGCTCAACGGCTCCAGTATAAGCATGGAAAAGACCAAAACCCTTGCAACGCAGTTGCGCTCCGCATCGTTGCCGGTGTCGAAGGGCTTGAAAAAGAATTTGATGTCCTCATCCTCAAGGTTTATATCGGAGCAGATATTGTTCATGAGCTGCTCGGCCATCTCGCCGTTGATGCGAAGCTCGCTTATCTGACTGGATCTCATGCCATTGCCGAACAGACCCGTCAGCCTCTCGGCGGCCGCAGTGTAGGATTCTTTTCGATAGTATCGGCAGATCATGGCGATAGTTTCAAACAGAATGATAGGTTCCCTTATCATTCTTATTTTCATTGCCGGCTCCTCGCTTCCATGCATATAATTCCATTCAATATTATAACATAAAAGTGCGGCATTTGCAACAGCAAACGGCATGGGCGCATCCGCATAAGGAAAAACAGCCTTAAAAGGCATCTTTCTGCATCATGCTTCGTTGAAAAGATTGAAAGACCAACGAATATTTCTCAGCTTTTTGCCTTGTTTGACACGAAGATCCGCGCTTTTAAGGCGCTGCACGGTTTTCGGTCGAAAGCTTAAAAAAGAGCTCCGAGAATACGAACGGTATTCCCGGAGCGTTTGTATTGGCAAAAGCGTTATATTCGGCTGAAAACTTATATCTCTCTATGCGGATACGCCATGCGCCGCCCTGTTTCGGTTTTGTGCGTGTGGGATAATTAACGGTTACTGCCGATATCAGCGGAAGAAATTAATTATCTTCATCAATGAATTCCATAAGATTCTTCACGGTGCGTGCTACCGCTTCCAAATCGGTTTTGAAATAAACGCGGCCGTCGCCCCTTTCCCGCTCAAGGAAGCCGTTTTCATATAGAAGCGTCAGATGCCGCGAAACGTTTCCGGGATTAAGATCGAGATCATGGGAGATGCTCAGGCAGTAGTCGCGCTGCTTGCTGAGCTTTGTAAGTATGGCGAGCCTTACCGGATCGGCAAGCGCCCTGAGCTCCTCGGCGATGTTGTCAAGACTCTTGGAGGAAAGCACGGCGGTGTATTCGGGAAAGACGGCTATTCCGATAAGGATGGTGGTTACCTCATCGGGCGATGGCGATGACAGATCATCAAAGCTGTTTCCCAACTCGTTGAACAGGAAGAATGAAACATACGCTCTTGCGAGCATACGGAGCTGCGCCTTCGGGTCGATGCGCATCAATGCCGTTATCTGCTCCATGGACATGGAGGCGAGGTTGACCTCCCAATAATCCGCAGCTTGAGCAAAGATACCGGAAAGCTGCTCGTTGATCGCAACCTCAAGGCGCTCCGCATACGGGCGAATGAGGTTGGCGAGCTTATCGATATACAGCTCGTGCTGATTGAGCGCAAGGAAGGTATCCATCTTTGCCTGATGAGGATAGTCGAGCGAATAAAGCTGCTCGAACATGGAGGTCGGCTCTTCTCCGCTTGCGGTCATGAAGTTCAAACCATGCATGTGGAAATTGAGCACCCGCAAGCCTTCCCGCTTGGCCTCGTTCCAGTCGTGCTTGACCTGCTCTATGGCTTCATCGAAGCTGGCGGGCCTTATTTGCAGCATCGAAAAAACAAGCACCTTCGCAATGCAGTTGCGCTCCGGAGTTTCCCCGGTTTCAAAGGGCTTGAAGAAGAATCTGAAGTCCTCGTTTGTAAAATCGATATCGGCGCAGATGGAATCCATGATCGTTTCGGCCAGCTTGGCATTGTGCCCAAGCTCGCTTATCTGGTCGGGAGTCAATGCGGAGCCAAACATATTGATCAGTCTGCCGGCGCTTGAGGTATAGGAATCCTTGCGATAATATCTGCATATCATGGCGATCGTTTCAAAAAGAAGGATCGGCTGCCTAACCATGCTTATTATCATGCGCTGTTCCTCACTTCCGTGAATATAGTTTATACTTTATTATAGCACCAAATTGCATTTGCGGCAAGCGAAAAAGGGGAGGGGAATGCACATTTTCAAAAAGTTTACAAAACTGAAAATGTAAGCAAAACGGCATTGTGGGGGAGATGCGCGCTTTTTGCGCCGCAATGCTTGAACCCACCCCCATCCTTGTGTTATAATGCTATTTGGAGGAATGGGCTTGCTTTATGAACTTATAAAACCGTATAGCTCGATCGCCACGATCGGCATGTGCAAGAACGCGGGCAAGACCACCGTGCTAAACAGCCTTATCGAGGAATGCTTTGCGCATGGCGAAACGCCTGCGCTGACCTCGATCGGTAGGGACGGCGAGCGCAGCGACGTTGTTACGAGCACCAAGAAGCCGGAGATATTCGTTTACGACGGCACCATCATCGCAACGGCGGAGGCGCTTGTTTGCCTCGGCGATGTTTCGCGCGAGATTTTGGACACAACCGCCATGCCTACACCGATGGGCGAGGTGGTGATAATGCGTTCGTGCAGCGACGGGCTCGTGCAGATAGCGGGCCCCTCGATGACGGCGCAGCTTAAATCGCTCAAAGCGCGGCTGTTTGAGCTTGGAGCAAAAAGAGTGTTTATAGACGGCGCGCTCAGCCGCAAATCCCTCGCGATGCCCGCAGTAAGCGATTGCTGCATCCTCTCAAGCGGCGCGAGCTATGCGCGCGATATGAGAAAAACCGTTGAGGATACTGCGCATTCGGCGGCGCTCATGAGCCTTGAAAAAACCGCGCGCTTCGATGAAGCCATCATCGGGAGCGGCGATTTTGCGGAAAAATTCCTTGCCCTTGATGATGAGGGGAAGCTCAGTTCCCTTCAGGGCGCAAAGGAAGCTGCGGAGCTGATACGCGCAGGGGGGATAAAGGCTCTTCTTGTGCGCGGAGGCGTTACCGATTCGGCTTTCGAGGCGCTTTTCGCGGCGGGCAAGCAGCTTTCGGGGCTTGAGCTCGCTATTGAGGACGGCAGCCGTCTTCTCGTGCGCGCGGCGAACTATCAAAAGCTTTTGCGCGCGGGCGCATGCGTTAGGGTGCTCGAAGAAACGAGGCTTGCCGCAGTAACGGTCAATCCCTTTTCCGCCTATGGCGAACATTACGATAAAAATGCGTTCTTCGATGCGGTAAGAGCGGCTATACCCGCTCACATTCCCGTTGTGAACGTTAAGGATTGCGAATATGCTTGATAAAAAACAGCTTTCGGATATAGGCTTTTCCTACGTCCTTGAAAAGCTCGAGCCGAATTCTGCGCTCGGCGATGAACTGAGGCGCAGAGCCGCACCGTATCCCGCGGACGGGAGCGATGCGCTTATTTGCGAGCTTGAAAACGTAGGGCTGCTTTTCGGCGCTCTGAAGGAGAACCGCGAAGGCTTCTATCCGCTCGAGCGCGCGCTGATGCAGCTTAAGGATATCCGCCGCTCGGTAGCAAGCAGCAGGCAGATTACACTCTCCGAGGTGGAGCTTTTCGAGATAAAGCGATTCCTGATCCTTCTCGAGGGGCTTGAAAAAGCCTGCAAGGAGCTGCCCGTTATCGAAAGGCTGAACGGCATAAGCATCTTCTCGATGAACGAGGCGCTGAACATACTCGATCCCGACGGTATGCGTGCGCAGACCTTTCGCCTTTCGGACAACTGCTCCGAGGAGCTGAGGCTCATTCGCAAGGAAAGAAAGCGCGTGGACAATGCGCTCAGGAGCCTCACAAGCGCTTCTTCCGCCGAAAGGGATGCGCTTACGGCGGAGCGAACGATACTCGCCGCGCGGGAGGAAAACGAGGAGCAGCGGCTTCGAGGAATAATGAGCAGGGACTTTTCGGAGCATTCCCAAAGGCTTGAGGAGCTGATGGGGAACATTGCGCGGCTCGATTTCGCGCTCTCCAAGGCCAAGCTCATGCTCGCCGATGGAGGCTGCATACCCAGAATCGTTCCCTGCGGGGAGACCGCCGAATTGGAGCTTGAAGGCATGGTCAATCCGATGCTCCGCGCCGTTCTCAAGGAGAAGGGCAGAAGCTTCACCCCCGTATCCATCGCGCTTTCAAGAGGTGCGGCGGTGATAACGGGCGCGAATATGGGCGGCAAATCCGTTGCTGTGAAAACGCTTGCCCTCAATGCGCATCTTGCGCTCTCGGGCTTCCCGGTATTCGCCGAAAGCGCGGTCATACCGATGCTTGGCGGTATCCATCTTCTTTATGAGGACAGGGAGGACAGCCGAGGCGGGCTATCGAGCTTCGGCGGAGAGATGACACGCTTCGGAGCGATACTCGATTCGATTTCCGAAACGCCCGATCAGCTCGTGCTGCTCGATGAATTCGCAAGAGGCACGAACCCAAGCGAGGGCTCGGCGCTTGTTCGGGCGGCGGTACGCTATTTCAACGCCAAGAAAACGGCATACGCGCTCATCACCACGCATTTTGACTTCGTAGCTTCGCTCGCATCGAGGCACTATCAGGTGATGGGTCTTAAAAACGCCGATCCCGCAGAGCTTGAAGCGGCGCTGTCGGGAACGGTGGGAGGAAGCGGCGCTGCAAGCGAGCTGCTCTCACGCTTCATGGACTACGGCCTGTTCCGCGCCGAGAGCACCGAAAACCCGCCGAGGGATGCGCTCAAGATCTGCCGTGCGCTGCGCGTGTCCGATGAGTTCATGGGATATGTGGAGGAGAATGCCGGAATTAATGATGAATAGTGCATAGTGAATCGTTGAGGTTGAAATTCCCACGGAATTTCATAAGAATAAGGATTATCGGTTCAAATCCCCTTGGGATTTGTGCGGGTGTCCACCTCATCAGTCAGCGAAGCTGACAGCTTCTCCTCAAGGAGAAGCCCGAATCGGATTCAAATCCCTTCGGGATTTGTGCAGATGTCCACCTCATCAGTCAGCGGTGCTGACAGCTTCTCCTCAAGGAGAAGCCTGAATCGGTTGAAATTCCAAAGGAATTTCATAATAATTAACTTATAGGAGAAACAAAATGAAAAAGAACGCTCTGCGCCTGATCGCGCTTATCTTCACCATAGCTCTTGCGGCAACGGTTCTTACCGGCTGCTTCGGCATGATGGGCGAAATGCCCAAGGTAACGAACGAGGAAACGAACGTGACCGTTCCCTATGAGCAGCGCAAGCTCGTGTTCGTTCAGAACGCAGCTTCCGCACTGGTAAACACGGACACTCCGATCGGCTATTTCTGCTATGAGGACAACCAGCTTCGCATCCTCACGCCGAACAGCAAAACCGAGGAGCATGACGACAGCATCAGCTATACGCTCACCGTGTATAACGGCAGCAAGGCGGAAGGCGCTCAGCCTGCGGTCGACGGCGTTGACTACACCCATTCCATCAAGGAAAACGGCTATTTGTATCTGAACAGCAAGGTTCTTGGCGATATCGATCTTCGCGTAAGCTGCGCCAACGGCAAAACGATCGACGTTGAAAATTACAAGGTAGCTCCGCGCAGCATCTCGCTGTTTGACGTTATCATCGGCGCGATGGGTCTGTATCTTCTGTACAGCGCGATAGTCGGCAAGGGCAAGCTCTTCCAAAATGATTTCATTAAGGAAGGCATGGAGGATAAGCATAAAACCATCGTTCGCATAACCTCGCTCGTTATCGGCATTCTGATGATCGCAACGGTCGCGATAGCGCTTCTGGATAAATACGGCAAATACAGGGTGGCAACGCTCGTTATCTTCGGCCTTGTGTTCATTGCGTTCATTATCTCCACTATCCTTCTTCGCCGCTGCACCGATCAGGAGGCCAAGCGCAAGGCGATGACCGACCGCTATGCGGGAGGCGGAGCGAGAAAGACCCCTGCCGCGGCGTTCATCTTCGATGGAAACGAGCCCACCGTGGACGATGTAAAAAAGAGCGAATAACAAACAGAATGACTGCGCCGTGCGCGCAAAGGAGCAACAGATGGAAAAGCTTGCAAATGCAAAGCCCCACGGCTTTAGCATCAAGTACTATGCAAACAGGTATTTTATAAAGGCGATGGGCGCTATGGCGAAGGGTATCTTCGCAACGCTTCTCATCGGCACGATACTCAAGCAGTTTGCGCGCATCCCGTGGGAGCCGCTTCAAAACCTTCTTGGCACGATAGTTTCGGTTTGTGAAAACGGAAACGTTATCGGCGGTGCGATAGGCGCGGCGATAGCGCTTGCACTCGGCGCAAAGCCCTTCACGCTCTGCTCGGCAATAGTCGTGGGCGCGATAGGCTACACAAGCGGTGCGGGCGGCGCGGGCCCCGTGGGCTCGTATATCGCAGCGCTCGTTGGCGTGGAGGTTGGCAGGCTTGTTGAGGGCAAAACGAAGGTGGATATCCTGCTCGTTCCCCTCGCTTCGCTGCTGACGGGCGGCCTTGTGGGCTATCTTCTCGGAGTGCCGCTCGGTGCATTCATGCGCTGGCTCGGCGGAGTTATCGGCCTTGCAACGCACATGTATCCGATCCCAATGGGCATCGTTATGGCGGTCTCGCTCGGCCTTATACTGACTGCGCCTATATCGAGCGCGGCTATCGCGGCCATGATATTCGTTATCGCGGAGGGTATGGATCCCGGCACTGCGGAGGGCATCCGCCTTGCTGCGGGCGCAGCGACCATCGGCTGCTGCTGCCACATGGTCGGCTTTGCGGCGGCGAGCTTCAGGGAAAACGGCTGGGGCGGCGTTGTGTCGCTCGGCCTCGGAACGAGTATGCTGCAGGTGCCGAACGTGCTTCGCCATCCTCAGATACTTATACCGCCCACCCTCGCAAGCGCGATCCTCGGCCCCTTCGGCACCACCATCTTCCAGATGAAGAACCTCGGCGTTTCGGGCGGCATGGGCACCTGCGGCCTCGTGGGTCAGATAGGCACCTTCACCACCATGCTCGGCGAAGGCACGGGCTGGCTTGAGATACTTCTTAAAGTGCTCCTGCTCCACATCGTCGCCCCCGCCGTGCTTGCGATCGTTTTCAGCGAGATAATGCATAAAATGGGCTGGATAAAGCGCGGAAGCATGACACTTGAGTGATGCTTTAGTGAACAGTGCAAAGTGAATGGTGAATAGTGAGGAGGAAATTCCTGCGGAATCTCTTCGATAGCGACGGAAGCCGTTTGCGAGCTGTTCGCAATTTAATCAAAAACAATAATAATTGGATGGAAAATAAAATGGAGATAAGCAAATTCAATCTTTACAACACCCTTACAAAGCAGGTGGAGCCCTTCACCCCGCATGAGCCGGGCAAGGTCAGCATGTACACCTGCGGCCCGACCGTTTACCACTTCGCGCATATCGGCAATCTGCGCTGCTACATCATGCAGGACGTTCTTGAAAAGTTCCTCCGCTATATCGGCTACGACGTTAAGCGCGTTATGAACATCACGGACGTGGGCCATCTTGCGAGCGACGGCGACACCGGCGAGGACAAGATGGTGGCTGGCGCAAAGCGCGAGGGCAAGAGCGTTCTGGAGCTTGCAAAGTTCTATGAAAAGGCGTTCTTTGACGACTGCGCCGCGCTCAATATCAAAACTCCGGACGTGGTCGAGCCCGCAACGAACTGCATCGCTGAATACATCGCGCTTATCGAGAGGCTGTTTGAAAACGGCTTTGCTTATGAAGCCGGCGGAAATATCTATTTCGACACTTCAAAATTAAAGGATTATTACGCGCTCACGGGGCACTCTTCGGACGATCTTCTCGTTGGCGTTCGCGACGACGTGGAGGAGGACGGCAACAAGCGCAATAAGTCCGACTTCGTGCTCTGGTTCACCAAGTCCAAGTTCGATTCCCAGGAGCTCAAATGGGAGTCCCCCTGGGGCGTGGGCTACCCGGGCTGGCATATCGAGTGCTCCGCGATAAGCATGAAGCATCTCGGCGAGTATCTCGACATCCATTGCGGCGGCGTGGACAATATTTTCCCGCACCACACGAACGAGATCGCGCAGAGCGAGGCGGCGATAGGGCATGAGTGGTGCCGCCATTGGTTCCACGTTCAGCATCTCAACGACCGCGAGGGCAAGATGAGCAAGTCCAAGGGCAATATCCTGACCGTTTCGGTCGTGCGCGAGCGCGGCTACGATCCGCTCGTCTACCGCCTGTTCTGCCTGCAGAGCCACTACAGAAAGCCCCTTGAATTCAGCTTCGATACGCTCGATAACTCGAGGGCGGCCTATGAAAAGCTCAAGAACCGCATCGCCGCGATCGCGGACGAGGGCGAAATGGAGCAGGCGAAGTTCGACGAGTACCGCGGAAAGTTCATCGAAAACGTTGGAAACGACCTGAACACTTCCCTGGGCCTCACCGTGCTTTACGACGTGCTCAAGGCCGATATCTCGGGCAGGACCAAGCTCGCGCTCATAGCCGATTTCGACCGCGTGCTCTCGCTCGACCTCATCGGCGGCAAGGCCGAGGAGCATTCGGATGAGCTGACCGAGTACGTGGAGCGCATGATCGCCGAGCGCGCCGAAGCGAAGAAAAATAAGGACTGGGCGCGTGCCGATGAGATAAGAAACGAGCTTGCCGAAAAAGGTATAACGCTCAAGGACTCCAAGGAAGGAACCACTTGGACAAAAGCGTGATTTGCTTAGTGAATAGTTGAGGTTGAAATTCCTGCGGAATTTCGTAATACCAAAGCATTCCCGTTCATTTCGATGCACAACAAAGATAAGGAGAAAGCTATGAGAAGATGCGCCGTGGGCGGTCAGGCCGTCATGGAAGGCGTTATGATGAAGTCCGAAGAGGGCATCGCGATGGCGGTGCGCCGTGCGGACGGAAAGATAGTCGCAAGTTATACTGCGCAGACTACGCGCGCAAAGAAGGGCACCTTCTTGGGGCTTCCGATCGTGCGCGGCGTTGTGGCGCTGTTTGAATCCCTTTCAACGGGCATGAAGACCACCACCGAATCCGCGAAGATGTACGGCGAGGATGCCTTTGCCGATGAGGAGCCGTCAAAATTCGAGAAATGGCTCGCCAAGACCTTCGGAAAGAGCGTTGAAAACATCGTTATCGGCGTGGCGGCGGTGCTCGGCATCCTGCTCGCGGTGGGGCTGTTCATGTTCCTGCCGCAGCTTATCGCATCGCTGATATTCGGCGAGGGCAAGAGCGTTTGGCGCTCGCTCGTGGAAGGTCTTCTTCGCGTGGCGATCTACGTGGGCTACCTGCTCGCCGTTTCGGGCATAAAGGATATGCGCCGCATCTTCATGTACCACGGCGCGGAGCATAAAACCATCTCCTGCTACGAAGCTGAGGACGTGCTCGACCCCGCGCACGCGATGAAGCACACCCGCCTGCACCCGAGGTGCGGCACGAACTACCTCTTCCTCGTTATGGCGGTTTCGATCTTCGTTTTGACCGTTGTGGACGTGGTTTTCCAGTACGGACTGCATATAAACATCACAAACAAGCTGCTTGCGTTCCTCTTCAGATTCGGAACGAGGATACTGCTTCTGCCCCTTATCGCGGGCTTGAGCTACGAGGTTTTGAGATGGGCGGCGAAGCGCGATAATCTTTTCACGAAGATAGTTCGCGCGCCGGGCATGGGCTTGCAGTATATCACCACCAAGGAGCCCACCGAGGATATGATCGAGGTCGCGATGGCGGCGTTCTATATCGCGATGGGCGAGCGTACTCCAGAGTATTACAACGACCTTGCCGACGCGCCCGAGGATGAAGAAGGCGATGCGGAAGGCGTTATAGTGGACGTTGAGCCGACCGAAGCGGCGTATGAAGCCGAAACCGCCGAGACCGCCGAAGATGCGGAAACCGAAGCCGAGGGAGCGGGCGAATGACCGTTCGCGAGGCGCTCAATTGGGCGAAAAACGCGCTTTCCGCCGTCAGCGGCGAGGATGCTTTCGTTGATGCAAGGGAGCTCGTTTCGCTTGCGGTCGGAAGAAGAGTGCGCGGAGCGGGCGATGCCGCCGAATTGACGCAAGCGCAGCAAAAAACGCTCGAATCCGCCGTAAACAGAAGACTGGCGCATGAGCCGCTTCAGCATATCCTCGGCGAATGGGATTTCATGGGGCTGACCTTTATCGTGTCGCCGGACGTGCTTATCCCGAGGCAGGATACCGAAACGCTCGCGGAGGAGGCCGAAAGGCTGATTGCGGAGCGCGGATGCAGAACGCTTCTGGATATCTGCACGGGCTCGGGATGTATAGGCATCTCGCTTCAAAAGCGAACGGGCATACGCACCGCGCTTTCGGATATCAGCCCCGCCGCACTTGAAATTGCGCGAAGGAATGCCGAAAACCTCGGCGCGGACTGCGAAATAGTCCAAAGCGACCTGTTCTCGGCGTTTGGCGGCAGAAAGTTCGACCTTATCACCGCAAACCCGCCGTATATCCCGACGGAGACCGTGAAAACGCTCTCCGAGGAAGTGAAGAAGGAGCCGCTTCTCGCCCTTGACGGCGGCGCGGACGGGCTCTGCATCTATCGGCGCATAGCAAAGGGGTACGGAGCTTTCTTAAACGAGGGCGGCGCGCTTTTGATGGAGATAGGCTTCGATCAGGGTAAAAGCGTTCCCGCGCTGTTTGAAGGCGCACGGGGCGCTGAGATAAAGCTTATCAAGGATATTTCGGGTAACGACCGCGTTGTTTCGATAACTCTTTTATAAAGGGAGAAAGGTATGATCTTCATAAAGGAAACCGCAAGGGAAGACCTTGGGAATACGCAAAGGCTTTGGGCGAGCGGCGAGGTGATGAATTTCGTCGGCTTCCCGAACGGGCTTATTAAAAGCGATGATGAAATGCTGCGCTGGCTCGAGCGCATCGAGGCGCATCGCCCAACCGTGAACCATTTCTCAATCTATGAGGATGAAGTCTACTGCGGCGAAGCGTTCTATGCGATAGACAGTTTCAAGGGCAGAGCCGCGCTCGATATAAAGCTTTTCCCCGAAGCGCGGGGAAGGGGCATCGGCAGGCAGGGGCTCATACACGCGATGAAAGAGGCGTTTTACAGCGGCGCAGAGCTCGTTTATGTCGATCCGAACCCCGAAAACGAGCGCGCTTTGAAGCTGTATGAAAGCGTCGGTATGGTCAAAACGGATATGCCCGATGAATTGAAGGATCCGGACTACCCGAATTATCTGTATTATGAATTGTCAGCGGAGGAGTTTGAAGAGCTCTTCCCCGAAGGTGAATAATGCTTACACGACTTAAACAGATGAAGGCGCATTTCGTTGAGATCGCCGAAAAAATAAGCGATCCCGCCGTTATAGCGGATCAAAATAAGTGGCGCGAGCTCGTTAAGGAGCACGCCAATCTTGAGCCGATAATCGAAGCATACGATGAATTCACGGCGATAGAAACAGGGATAGAGGAAGCGCGGGCGATACTCGAGGATAGAAGCGCCGATAAAGATATGCAGGAGCTTGCCGAGGAGGAGCTTCGCGAGCTTTCCGAAAAACGCGAGGAGCGGCTGCAAAACCTCAAGGTCTTGCTGCTTCCCAAGGATAAAAACGACGAGCGAAACGTTATTATCGAGATAAGAGCCGGCACCGGCGGCGATGAGGCGGCGCTTTTCGGAAGCGTGCTTATGCGGATGTATCAGCGCTATGCCGAGCGGCACGGCTTCAAGTATGAGCTCATCGATATGAACGAAACCGAGATGGGCGGCGTCAAGGAGGCGGTCTTCAGCCTCAATGGGCGCGGCGCATACTCGCGAATGAAGTTTGAAAGCGGCGTGCACAGGGTTCAGCGCGTTCCCGAGACCGAAACGCAGGGGCGCATCCACACGAGCGCGGCGACCGTGGCGGTGCTTCCCGAGGCGGACGATATCGAGATCGAGCTCAATATGAGCGATCTTCGGATCGACACCTATCGCTCAAGCGGCGCGGGCGGTCAGCACGTCAACAAAACCGAGAGTGCGATCCGTATAACGCATATCCCGACGGGCATAGTTGTTCAAAGTCAGGACGAGCGCAGCCAGGGAAGAAACAAGGAGCAGGCGATGAAGGTGCTTAAAAGCCGCCTGTACGAGCTTTACTCCACCGAGCAGGCCGAGAAGGAGGCTTCGGCGCGAAAGAGCCAGGTCGGTTCGGGTGATAGAAGCGAGCGCATAAGAACCTATAACTTCCCGCAGGGGCGCGTGACGGATCACCGCATAAACATGACGCTTTATAAGCTGCCCCAGTTTATAGACGGCGATATGGACGAGATAATAGAGGGGCTTATCCTTGCCGAAAGAACGAGACTGCTTTCGGGCGAAGAGGAGTAGGGCCGTTAATTGATAGTGAATAGTGAATAGTTGAGGTTGAAATTCCTATGGAATTTCGTAAGATATAATTGAGTGATAAATAATTGCTTGATAAATGAAAGGAGCAGGCGCGTCATCGCGCGGCACAGCAAAAATGGGATTTATAGATAAACTTTTCGGAAACACGAGCGAGCAGCAGATAAAGAAGATAAGGCCGCTCGTTAAGAAGATCAACGAGCTTGAACCGAGCATCAAAAAGCTTTCGGACGAGCAGCTTCGCGGCAAGACCGAGGAATTCAAGCGCCGCTATCAGGGCGGGGAAACGCTCGATCAGCTTCTTCCAGAGGCGTTCGCGGTCGTTCGTGAAGCCGCGTGGCGCACCATCGGGCAAAGGCATTTCGATGTTCAGCTCATCGGCGGCATCATATTGCATCAGGGCCGCATCGCCGAGATGCGAACGGGCGAAGGTAAAACGCTCGTTGCAACGCTTCCGAGCTACCTTAATGCGCTCACGGGCGAGGGCGTTTATGTCGTTACGGTCAATGAATACCTCGCGCAGCGCGATGCCGCGTGGATGGGCAAGATACATCGTTTTCTCGGGCTGACCGTCGGCTGCATCGTCAGCCAGATGGAGAACGCCGAGAAGAAGGCGGCATACGCCTGTGATATCACCTACGGCACGAACAGCGAGTTCGGCTTCGATTACCTGCGCGATAATATGGCGATAACCAAGGAAGGGCTCGTTCAGCGCGGCCTTGCCTACGCTATTGTTGACGAGGTGGACTCCATTTTGATCGATGAAGCGAGAACGCCTCTTATAATCTCCGGCCCGAGCGGCAAATCGACCGATATGTATAAGCGGGCGGATAGGTTCGTTTGCGGTCTTACGCGAGGCGAGGATCTTATTCAGCTAACCAAGCTCGATATGCAGATGGGCAAGACCCAGCCCGAGAGCGGCGACTATATGTGCGATATCAAGGCGCGCACCGTGGCGCTGACCGAGCAGGGCATGCGCAAGGCGGAGACCTATTTCAATATCGAGGATATCGCCGCTTCGGACAACACCGAGCTAAACCACTACATCAAGCAGGCGCTGCGAGCACACGCGCTGTTCGAGCTTGATAAGGACTATATCGTGACCGACGGGCAGGTTTTCATAGTGGATACCTTCACCGGCCGCATCATGATCGGCAGGCGTTATTCCGACGGTCTGCATCAGGCGCTCGAAGCCAAGGAAGGCGTTGAGATCAAGGACGAGAACCAGACCATAGCAACCATAACCTATCAGAACTACTTCCGCATGTTCAAAAAGCTCGCGGGCATGACGGGAACCGCCAAGACCGAGGAGGATGAGTTCATCGGCATCTACAACCTCGACGTTGTGGAAATTCCGACCAATAAGCCCGTTCAGAGGGTGGACTATAACGATGCGCTCTTTGCCAAGGAAGAGGATAAATACGCAAAAATAGTTGAGGATATCGTTAAGATCCACGAAACCGGCCAGCCCCTGCTCGTGGGTACGGCATCGGTTGAAAAATCCGAATTCGTAAGCCGACTTCTCATCAAGCGCGGCATCAAGCACGAGGTTTTGAACGCGAAGCACCACGCCAAGGAGGCGGACATCATCGCGCAGGCGGGCAAGTTCGGCGCGGTCACGATCGCAACCAACATGGCGGGCCGCGGAACGGATATCCTGCTCGGCGGCAACCCCGAATACCTTGCAAAGCGCGAGATGCGCAGAAATGAATACACCGACGAGATGATCGAGAACGCCACGAGCCACGTTGAAACGAGCGATGAGGAGATCCTCGAGGCGCGCCGCGTTTATAATGAAACCTACGCTAAATACAAGGTCGAGACCGATAAGGAGCACGAAAAGGTGGTTGCGGTCGGCGGCCTGTTCGTGATGGGCACCGAGCGCCACGAGTCAAGGCGTATCGACAATCAGCTTCGAGGCCGTTCGGGTCGTCAGGGCGACCCCGGCGCAACGCGCTTTTATGTGTCCATGCAGGACGAAATGATGAAGCGCTTCGGCGAGGAGCGCATGGAGAAGCTCTCCGATATGCTCGGCAGGATGATGGGCAAGGGCTCGGTGGAATCGCTCGAGGTCGGAATGCTGACCAAATCCATCGAAAACACGCAGAAGCGCGTTGAGAGCCACAACTACGATATTCGCAAAAACGTTCTTAAATACGACGACGTTATGAACAAGATGCGTGAGATCATCTACTCCCAGCGCCGCAGGGTGCTGATGGGGGAGGACGTGCACGATCAGGTTATGCAGATGCGCGGCGAGGTCATCTCCACTATGCTCGATTTCTACTGCCCCGAAAAGGCGAAGCAGAACGAATGGAATCTGAACGGCCTTGCCCATGAATACGGCCAGACCTTCGGCATACAGGGCGCGGAGAAATTCATCGAGGAAGCAACGGGCAGAAGCGATCTTGAGCAAAGGCTCACCAAGGCGGCGGACAGCGTTTACGATATGCTTTCGGGCAAATTCGCCGAGATCGAGCGCGATATAAGGGAGTTTGAGCGCGTTTGCCTGCTCGTTTCGGTAGACAGGCATTGGGCGGATCATATCGATGCGATGGATCAGCTCCGCGAGGGCATCGGCCTTCGCGCGATGGGTCAGCAGGACCCCGTCGTTCAGTACCGCAACGAGGGCTTCGATATGTTCGACCAGATGAACGAGGAGATACGCACCGAGACCATACAGCGCCTCTATCACCCCGTTTTCCGCACCGCTCAGCCCCAGCCGCAGCAGAGGAAGATGTTCACCAATGCAGGAGCGGATGCCGCCACCGAGAAGCCCAAGCCCAAGCGCGTGGATAAGAAGGTCGGTCCGAACGATCCCTGCCCCTGCGGAAGCGGCAAGAAGTATAAAAAATGCTGCGGAAGAACGGCGGATTGATAAAAAGCGAAAACAGAACCTTAATCTAAATAAGGGAGAATGATATGAACGAACGCGAATTTCTGGAGTATACCGCAAAGGAAACGATGCAGGCGCTGATGGAGAAGGCATATTCCGGCGAGTCGATGTATGGGGAAATGCCAGAGCGCATTTCCGCCGAAGCTGCCGCTGAGGATATAGACTATGTTCGCTATGTGCTTGAAAACGCATACAGCGGCTATGATTACTATGACAAGACGCTGTTTGACGAAGCGTTTGAAGAATTGGCCCTTGCGGTGAATACTGCGGAAGAAATGACGCAGGCGCAGCTTATCGAGCTTATTCATTCGCATCTGTCCTTTATCACGGACGGGCATCTTGAGCTGACAACTCCAGAAGCTTGGGTGCCTTTTCATCAAACCAAGCGAACTTTTGTATCGGATATGCCGATCATCGAAAAAGAAGGCGAGCTTTACAGCGCGGATACGGGCGAGCGGGTGAGCTTCGATGAACCGGTGCGCACACTCCCAACTATCCCAAAGGGCAGGGAAAAGGCTTTGCTTATTGGCATTCGTTCAAAGGGCGAGCCGACTGATATAACGGTTACGCTTGGAGAAAAGCAGGTGAAGCTTCCCGTTCACAGGATAAAAAGCGCCAAAAAAACGGAGCTGATTCTGCACAAAGAGCGGTGTTTTGACGATGTGGCGATAGTTACAAGCAACCATTTCGGAAGCGATTACGAAAAGGTCAAAGGAGAGCTGCTTGAGATAGGGAAGAAATGCCGCGAGTATAAGCACGTTATTTGGGATCTATCCAATAACGGCGGAGGCGATTCACGATTTCCGGATGAGTTTCTGACGGGGCTTAATGGGGGCGTCGATTATGGAGGAATGAAGTGCAGCACGATGCACTCTGCCGTTGTGAACGCGAAGCTGACGGGCGAGATAAGCGAGATGGAAAAGCATTTCACGGACGAGGAGGACATCCCCAAAAAGGATTATGACGATCTGTTTGAAGGGGCGCTTCATGTTATAATCAACGACGACGTCGTTTCAAGCGGCGAATGGGCGGTTTCGACGATAAAAAGAGTTCCTCGCGCGGTTCTTTACGGCTGCAATACGGCGGGAGTATGTACTTTCGGCGATGTGACATTCTATCGTCTGCCTAACTCAAGGATCATTCTCGGTTGCCCGTATAAGATATTCGACATCGGTGCGAAGGAAACGATCGGCTTCGAGCCGGATTACTGGATAGATGATGAAGATCCGGTTTCCGTTGTGCTTGAGCACATCAAAAAGGCGTGAAGTGCGTTTCGAGGGATTTGAAAGCCGAAGAAACGAAAAAATAACTTATAAATAAATATTTTTCCGTAAACCAAGGAGAAAGAAAATGCTTGATATCAAAAGAATAAGAAAGAACCCCGAAGAGCTCGTTGCCGCGATGAAAGCGCGCCGCGGCAAGGGCGCGGACGTGAGCGAAGTGCTCAGCCTCGATGAAAAGCGCCGAGAGCTCATCCAGAAAGTCGAAGTGCTCAAGGCAAAGCGCAACGAGGCCTCCGCGAAGGTGCCGCAGCTTAAAAAGCAGGGCGAGGATGTAACCGAGCTTCTTGCCGAAATGAAGACCGTTGCGGACGAGATAAAGGAGCTTGACGGCGA
>Ga0256404_1001903_pt1 | contig 48122 bp, 34 predicted proteins | sample RumenRJG_01DNA_FD_185990 | JGI IMG/M metagenome (GOLD analysis project Ga0256404, IMG submission 185990) | Bovine rumen microbial communities from Lethbridge, Alberta, Canada - RJG_01 | ecosystem: Host-associated > Mammals > Digestive system > Stomach > Rumen | place: Canada: Alberta | collected... | reverse complement strand
CGATTCTACTCTCCGAGAATCGCATATTTTGGAAAAACTGCAAAAACGCCGCCGCCTGAAACCATCGAATTCTCAGAACACGCAAAAAGAGGATGTATCGCGAAAAATCGAATTATGATACACCCTCATCTTTGCAGGGAAATTAACAAGACAAGTATGCCTACACTGCTTTACGCATTTGGAATAAGGTTCTTTTAGCCGATTCATGTTCATGTAAGCTATGGCGGTAAGAAAGCAAAGATAGAACTATTACCAATGGTTAGAGTTGTGTATAATCATGGACTAAAAGATCAAATCTTGAAGAAGGCAGTTGAAACATGCGAGAACTATAGTGAAGAGTTTATAGCAGAGTGGCATAAACGATTTGATGACTAAAGGAGAATTGACTATGGAGAAGATTAAGAATGTGTGGTTCGACAAGAACCGGATTTACATGAAAACTCAGTCCGGCAAGACCTTCAGCCGTCCGTTGGAGGCTTACCCCGAGTTAATGGAGGCCACTACCGAGCAGCGCAACGACTATGTTATTGGTGATGACGGCGAAGACATCCGTTGGGAATCGATAGACGCAGACATGCACATATCCAGTTTCTTAGAGACTTCAGAACCAAAGGATAACGAAATCGGTGCGTTGTTCGCCAAATATCCATGGCTGAATATCTCAGAGGTAGCCCGTTCGCTCAACATCAACAAGAGTCTCCTTGCCCGCTACATCTACGGCATCTCCAAGCCAAGCGAGAAACGAGTGACAGAGATCAAGGAAGCTCTACACCGCTTCGGCAAGGAACTGCTCAGTGCGTGAAACGTTTTAGGGAGCCCCCCCCTGTTCTTTCCGATTCTTGCCCAACATTAACACCTAATTAACACCCTGAGAAAGAAAAATCCCTTGCAAATCATTGATTTATAAGAAATTTATAGTGTTAAATTGTACCCAGACCCGGGTTCGAACCGGGATGGATTGCTCCACTGGTGTTTGAGACCAGCGCGTCTACCTATTCCGCCATCTGGGCTTGCGCGCAGCCGCTTTTGCCCCATGGAGGGCTCTCTCAAAAAAGCTGCGCCGTATTTTCGCGCAAAATTAGTTCCTTTTTTTTAATTAGCCAAAGCCGCATACGATTTTCTCCCAGTGGACGTTATTATTATAGGGACAGCCTCTTTCATTCGGACGAAAAAGAGTAATTTTACAACAACATTCGCGGGCGGAATCGCTGGCATACCGCGCCCGCAGGATAGATAAAAACGCTGATGTATTATGGACAATAACTATTGTGTCATTCTTGCCGGCGGTGCCGGACGGCGTCTGTGGCCCGTGAGCCGCGAGGAGATGCCCAAGCAGTTTCTCGACCTGACGGGCATGGGCGAGACCATGCTGCAGGCCACATACAGGCGCTTTGTCAAATTCATGGACCCGATGCATATCTATGTGTCGACCAATGTCAAATATATCGATATCGTGGAGAGGCAGCTGCCCGAGCTGCCGCGGCGGCACATCCTCGCCGAACCGGTGAGACTGGGGACGGCGCCGGCCGTGGCGTGGGCCAACTCGCACATAGCCTACAAGGACCCCGACGCATGCATTGTCTTCACCCCGGCGGACCAGTACATCACGCGCACGGACGAGTTTGAGAAGAACATACGGCGCTCGCTCGAGTTCGTATCCACCCACGACATGATCGTGGTGATGGGCGTCAAACCGGTAGTGCCGGCCACGGAGTACGGCTACATACAGATGGCCGAGCAGCCGGCTGAGGGCGGCCTCTCGCCCGTCAAGTCGTTCACCGAGAAGCCGGACGCCTCGTTTGCGCGGATGTTCATGGAGAGCGGCGAGTTTCTGTGGAACACGGGCCTCTATATCTGGAACGCGCGCACCGTGCAGGGCTATGTGGCCGAACTGATCCCCAACATTTTGCCCCACCTGGGCGAGTTCGTCAATCTCTCGCGCGAAGAGGAGCAGGCCTTTGTACAGAAATACTACCCGTCCAATCTATACCTCAGTATCGAGCAGGTGTTCCTGGAGCGCACGCAGAATGTGTACGTCGAGAGCTGCACCTTCGGCTGGGCCGACATGGGCACATGGGAGAGCCTGCACGGCATATCGCCCAAGGACAACGACGGCAACGCCGCCGTAGCCACGCGCACCATCCTGCACGACTGCAAAGACAACATCATCAAGCTCGCCGACGGGCGCGCAGCAATCATCGAGGGCCTGGACAACTGTATCGTGGCCGAGCAGGGCAATGTGCTCGTGATATGCCGCCGCGGCGACGCCACGCGCGTCAAACTCCTGAGCGGCGAGGCCGAGATGAAGCTCGGAGAGCAATACAACTAACACATACTCTCCCGCCCCGCAGCGATCCTTTCGTGACGGGGCGGGAGAGATTTTCCGACGACCTGTAAGTCAATCCATGAATCCGGCCACGGTCGCATAAGATATGAATATCAAGAGGATTCTTTTTGCCTTCGCGACGGCCGTGATCACCGTGCTGACCGCCGGCGCGGCCACAGCGGGCGACATCACGCCCGTGCCCTTCACCAATGTGCACATCACCGACCGCTTCTGGGCGCAACGCCTCAGTGTGATGCGCAGGACCACCATCCGCTACGCCCTGAAGAAGGTGGAGGACGCCGGCCAGATACGCAACTTCGAGTACGCCGGCCGCATCGTCTCGGGCAAGGCGAAGGTGGGCGACCTGAAGTTCCAGTCGGAGAACCCGTACGACGACGCCGAGGTGTACAAGGTGCTCGAGGGCGCCGCCTACCTGCTCACCGTGGAGAAGGACCCGTGGCTCGAGGCGAAGTGCGACAGCATCATCAGCCTAATCTGCTCCGCCCAGGAGCCTGACGGCTATCTCCAGACCAACTACACCATCCACAACCCTCTGCACCCGTGGTACAACGGCGAGAAGTGGAAGTCGGACTGGAACCTGTCGCACGAGACATTCAACATCGGGGAACTCATCGAGAGCGCCATAGCCTACTATCAGGCCACGGGCAAGGACCGCTACCTCCGCTGCGCCCGCAGGGCGGCCGACAACCTCTGCAGTGTGTTCGGCAGGGACGGGCTTAAGATGGCGCCCGGCCACGCGGTGATAGAGATGGCTCTCGTGCGCCTCTACGAACTGACCAGAGACGAGAAATACCTCAACGAGTGCAAGTTTTTCCTGGACTGCCGCGGGCTGCGGAAGTTCGACCCCGCATCCCCGGACATGCGCGTCAACGGCAAGTACTGGCAGGACCATCTGCCCGCCACCGGGCAGCGCAGCGCCGAGGGCCACGCCGTGAGGGCCATGTATTTCTACTCGGGCATGGCGGACTGGGTGAGGTATTCCGGCGACCGCGACTATGAGACCGCCGTCACCGCCATCTGGAACAACATCGCAGGAAAGAAATTCTACATCACCGGCGGCTTCGGCGCGCGCGACGAGAACGAGGCCTTCGGCGAGAACTATGAGCTGCCCAACGCCGGCGCCTACTGCGAGACATGCGCCTCGGTGGCGGGCACGATGTTCTGCGAGCGCATGTTCCGTCTGCACGGCAAGGCGCGCTATATCGACATGCTGGAGCGCGCGCTCTACAACACCGTGCTCGACGGCACCAGCATCCATGGCACTACGTTCTACTACCCCAACCGCCTGGAGGTATCCGAGCGCGGCAACGAGCGCTCCGAATGGTTCGGCACCTCGTGCTGCCCCACCAATCTCTGCCGGCTCATCCCCTCCGTCCCGGGCTATGTGTACGCCGTCTCCGACCGGTCGCTCTACCTGAACCTCTTTATCAGTTCCACCGCCACCATGTCGGTGGGCCGGTACGACCTGACGGTGCGCCAATCCACCGGCTATCCCTACGACGGCGATGTAAAGGTGAAGGTCAGCTTCAGGAACAATGGCAAGCGCGGCCCGCAGATGAAAGACCTGCGCATCAGGATACCGGGATGGGCGCAGAACAGGCCCGTCGACTCCGACCTTTACTCTTACGCCAACCCCACCACGACGCCCGTGACCATCAGGGTGGCCGGCAAGAGCTACGCCTACTCCACCGCCGACGGCTACGCTGTGCTCCCCTTGTCGGTGGTGAAAAAGGGCGAGATAGAGATCTCCCTGCCGATGGACATCCATCAGGTGAAAGCCATCGACAGCGTCGCAGCCGACAGGGGCCTGAGGAGCTATGAGCGCGGGCCGCTGGTCTACTGCGCCGAGGGCGTCGACAACGGGGGCTTGCCCGACGGCATCTGCATTCCGGAGGGCGCGAGATACGAGACCACCACCATGCTCCCGGAGCTCTTCGACGGCGGGGTCACAGCGATCATGGCCTCCGGCATAATGTGCGGCGGCAGCAACGGCACCATGACAAAGACCGGATGCAGCGTCCGCCTGATACCCTACTTCGCCCGCGCCCACCGCGGAGCCTCGGCCATGAAGGTCTGGATCCCCGTGGACGCCTCAGCCATCGCCGCGCCAATAGCCTGGATAGACAAAGTGCAGCCCACTGATGAGGCCAACGAGAAGGCGCACCATCTGACGGGCAGCAATATGCGCACAGGCACTGAGCTCGGGTGGCGCGACAGTAACGGCGGCTACATCGGGTACACCATGAAGGTGCTCCCCGACAAGCCCGTGGACGTGGTGCTGAAGCTGTGGGGCAGCGACAATGGCAACCGGCGGTTCTACATCACGGTCGACGGCCGTCGCATCGCGCAGGAGGTGGTGGAGAACTGTGCCCCGGGGCAGTACTACTACGCGCGCCACGCCATCCCCGCCGAGCTGACGAAGGGCAAGCAGAGCGTAACGGTGAAGCTCGAGTCGGACAACGGCAGCCTCGTGGGCGGGCTCTTCGGCCTATACACGACCATCGGCGGGAGCACGCAGCCATAGAACAAAGAAGGGGAAATGATGCGGCATAACAATACGTGCGGGAACAATAGCGGGAACCGGGTCTGTGGAAATGCTGCGCTGGAAAAAATTCATCGCTAATATTTGCAGGAATCAATAATTTCGCGTAATTTTGCACCGCTTTCGGAATACAAACGCCGCAAGGCCGCTCATACATGCATAGCAAAGCAAGAGCGAGGCGACTTCGGCAGAGGCGGAGAGAGGCCATGCGAGAAGCAGGGAAGCAGTTACGGAAGCAGAATACCGGACTTGTAGCTCAGTTGGTTAGAGCAACAGACTCATAATCTGGAGGTCATAGGTTCAAGCCCTATCTGGTCCACACTGATAATCAGCAACTCAGAGCATATATCTGGCTTGCTGATTTTCTTTTTGGGGAAATTCAAGGGAAATTCAAAATCGGTCACTTCTCGCCTGTTATCTCCGTGAATTTCAATAAATTGCGAGAAATTGATGAAAACGTTCATAGAGGAGAAGAAGATGTGGATCAGGAGAATATATTTAACTTTCTTTTGCGCCAAGCCTGTCTCAACGGCTACAAGGTTCTCTACTTCAACATCATGAAACTCCTCGAGGAAATCGCTATCGCACGTGTGTCGAGTTCGCTTCACGGGTTCTTCATCAAGATGGCGCAGACGGACTTGCTCATTGACGTCGACTTCGGTGTCAAGGTACTTGACGGACAACAGCTCCTTGACTTCGTGAAGATCATTGAGGACCGGCATGGCCGAAAGGCTACCTGCATCATCTCGCAACTTCCAGTTGCCAACTGGTATGACGTTTTGACCGGCAATACGACCGCTGCTGATGCAATTTTGGACAGAAACGTCCACTCAGGAGTAAGAGTTGAATTAAAAGGGTCATCGGAAAGCGTAGTGTGCACTTCCGATGACATAAAGTTTTCCAAAGCGTTGATGGTTTCCTTGAACTTGTACATAGACCTACTCCTTGTTGAATCGCTCATCTTGTTTCACCAATTCGAAGAAAGGAAGGTCACGAATGCCATTCACTTTGCTTCCTATCTTACATACGCTCTCAAATATCTTAGCATTGTTGATAAACTTCATATAGCTCTCTGCATTAGGGTCGCTTGATCCGAATATACTTGCTATTTCGGCTTTGCTCACAGAGTTAACATGATGAATAACCCAGCTAAGTATGAACTGAGAATAATCTTCCTTGGCTGTTTTAAAGTCGCTTACATTCTGTGTCGATAATATCATGCCAACACCAAACATTCGACCTTCACTGATGATGCTCCGGAAAGAATTGAAGTCCTTCTTGAGGAACTGGTGCGCTTCATCAACCATAATCATAGCACGAAGTTCACGAAGACCATTTTCTTGCTTGCTTCCACCCAATTGCCGCATTTCCGCATAGAACAAATCAAGGATAAGCGATACAATTACTTTCTTGGTGTCATCAGGATAGAGCGTTAGGTCTATCACTCTTACACTATCCAACCACTCAAAAAGCGATACACAGCGGGAATCATCTGAGGTAAATATGGTATAATCACGCAACTTATCAAACAAAGCGTAAGCTTTGTCGTTGGCATCATAAGTATCGAAGTACTTTTCGATAACCTGTTCCATTGTGGGTACTTTCTTTCCCCACGTTGAAGGATCCTTTGTTATGCCAGCATCTGCATAAGTATCAATTATAACTTGCTTGATGTTGCTCTGCTGCTTAAGCCCAAGACCATATGCCTTAGCAAAAGAGTCACTGATGCGGTCGGCTGTGATAGCAGGTAGATTCATGCCATCCACTTCCTTATTGACGACAAGTTTCAGGGGATTGAATGGGTAGTTGAACTTGTAGCAAGTTCCGTTTACGGCATCTAAGAATTCCTTATCCTTGTAATCTCCCTTATAGTCGAATACCAGAATGCCTATTGGTTTACCCCCAATATTATGATCGTTCTCCTTGGAGAACTGTGCAATAAGGGAACGCGCAAACTGAGTTTTCCCCGTGCCCATAGTGCCTATGATGCCAATATTTGGATGAGAGACCATCTTTGTGTTATTAGGCTCGAAGACAACCTCCTGTTTACTTGAGATAGTATGACCAACCACTATCTTGATAGGTTCTACATATGATGAACTGTTACCTGTCAGAACTGCTTTGGAAATATCAGTTTGTAAAGGAGAAGTTGCTACTTTATTATACGGATGTTGAGATGGCTGTTCATTATCCTCATCATCTGTATCTTCCACCATATTAGTTATCTTTATTTTTTCCTCAGCTTCATGCAAAGGAGCAGGACCACTCAGTTTTTCAATAGCCTCTAAAACATCAGGGTCACAAGAGATGGTGCCTTTTGTCAAAAAGTCAAGCTGACGATTTTCAGGCTCAGCAACAGACAGAAAGCATTCTTTCATTGAGAAATGGATTTCACAGACGGGTACGCCCTCTACCAAGGACGTTTGCATTGTATGTGGCGATTGGCTATAGAAAGAGACAACAGCAGCATGCCCCATCTCTTTAACTGGCAACTTTTCTTTGAGTGTATATTTAAGGTTGAGAAGCTCAAAACGATGCTTCTCTATGGCCCCGTACACATCATCGCTCATCAATGAATTGGCATTTAGTTTCTCTGCATTAGTCAAAAATTGAGATGCAAAGAAAGTCCTATAAATGTTTTTGGTGAAGTTATTGTCCCCAAACAGATGATCACGCAATTGCAAATATGTGTGACTGACTTGCTCTGTTCCTTTTGTACTCATAGAACTGTTCTCTGAGCATTTCACTTCAACTGGATAAAGGTAAAGCTTTAAGTCTTTATCATCAGAAGCATCAAGACCAATCATCAGCAAATCATCAGACATAGTTCCCTTAGCCCCAAGGGATTTTTTAGTGAAGATATATTCTTGCGGCATGCCAATGGAGCCTGTCACCCGCAAAATTTCTTCCAAGGATACAGGAACCCAATAAACATCTTTATTTCTTGCCATGAACCGAGACATCACGATAGAAGCCGCAACAATGCTCATCTTCTCTCTGATCTGTACTTCCGTTTTATTAACGATGCTAAGCATCCAACTACCATTAAGGCAATTAAAATAGTTCATCATTGTCTCATTGAAATGCGAAAAGCTCTCTTGGGACAATGAGTAGTGCTCATATGGCTTACGCAACATGTTCTCATACTGATTAATATGCTTCGTAACGGTAATGCTATCATACTTTGCATTAATAGTATATTGGTCAGTATAATGAACGATGTAAAGATTCTGTTTATAGAAGAAATTGATATCCACTTCCGGGTTGATGAAAGTCACCCAGTTAGCATTGTCATAAATAGACTCTAACAGTTGAGAATCCTTGAATTTATACCTCTTTGCCAGGCATATATCAGGACTGAAGACATTACTTCCCTCATTCTGCTCATTGGCATAGAGAGTATTCAGCAAAGTCACCATTGGATAAATATAGCCAAGGGTATCATGAGACGGTAGTCCTTTCGTTCCATATCCAATGATGTAAGTACCATTTTCATTTAGGGTAGAGGGAATAGAGATTAACCCTTGAAATGACAGTTCTACACGCAGCTTAGAGGTAGATTGTCTTACAAATTGGGTACCTGTATCCATCAAATAGAATGCGATATGGGAATGCCCTATTTTGTTCTGACATTCTTTGAGATCATGTTTGTAGAAAGATACACGGGTAAAGATTTGATGGATAATCTCCTGTTCTGTGTATTCTCCCTTCGACTCTATTTCAATATTATGAGAAGACAATTCTCTAATAATTGCATCAATGGAATCAAGCCTATTGAGTTTCTCATAGAAAGTCTCATACATGAGATTTTCGACATACTCATGTAACTCAATTCGCTGAACACCTTTAGGATATTGTCTCTTTATGAACTCTATTATGCCTTTTATCACATTGACATCGTCCGAGATTCCTATCGTGCTGATAATAATTGGGCATTCCTTGTCTTGGAACAGATATTTGAAATGGCGGATAAAATCCTCCATCTTCGACCAAACCATCCGCGTTGTGATGTCATTCGTACGTTCTTGTGGTGCACTGGAAACGCCCTCATAAGCCAACCAATTTCTTACAGAACCAAAATTATTATCGGTATAAGGTCTCATGGAAGAGCTATTATAATAAATGTAGGGAATGAGATAAAAAGGAGACAATAGTTTCTTAGCGAAAGCTGAGTCTTCATGATTATCATACTGTTTATCGTACTCTAGTGCATAAGCGATATTGATTGGATGGAAAGGAGACAAGTAGATTCTATTCCAAGACTCCACGACGCCTAATTTTGTGATGTTGTATTCCTCAGTTGTCAAACTTCGGTCATTTGGTATTGCGCTAATTGTATCTTTTACGCTTTTCCAATAGTTAACGTATAATGTTCGAAGCTCATCATCGAATTTCCACAAAGAAGGAACTGTGTTATGTTTCTTATAATAAGCATAAATCTCCAGCAGAGCGGCATTTACGTTTGCTGGAAGTTGTAAGTGGCTTTCTTCCGAACGGCGTTCTCCGGTAATATCATTTGACGTTTCCAAAATAGCAGCGCATCCCGTTTCAATAAGCATTTTCTCAATGTCTAAATATTTGGACCAATAGTTAAGCGCATGTCGCTCTGAGTAATCGTCGCCTTCTCCTACACGAATAGTACCTCCGCCCATATAATTTCCAATCACAGAACCTGGGCCAACGGGTGGTAATTGCTTTGCCGCATTGAGTTTAAGGATGAACTTCACTTCCTTACCATAAAAGTTGACAACGAACTCTATTTTGTCCGCTTCATCATCTGATGCAACAGGGACTTCTAATCGTGCATCCGGTTTCCAATCAAGTTTGTTGTCAATTGGAAGGGTCAGCAAATCGTTACCTTTACCGAAAGTAAGGGTAGTCGCATCTTCTGGAACAGCAATAACGATCTCACCTTTCTTATTGATGGAGAATGATGTTTCTACCTCCTTGAAGAAACTCCTCTTGCAAGGAAGTTTCATCAGGATGAAATCATGATGGTTATCATTGAGGCCTATGGACTGTTTTACCAATTCATCTTTTTTTACTTTGACATAGATCTTCTGACCGTTAACCACATAATTCGAGTTGTCATTATTCTTTTTTATACCCTTGTTGAAAATTAACTCAACCGTTTCCTCTGTAGCATTAGACTCATCGCAAACAATGATATAGTTCATTGTTTTCTTCTTAGGATTACCTTTTTCGTTAACCACCATATCACAATACAACCCCTTTGATGGTAACTTTATGTCAACCAACTCCAGATTTGCAGTAGTAGCTTTTCTATCTAAGCTTGTCTGTATTTCTTGATAGTCAATAGCTTTCCAGGCACCATTATCCTTTAGCTTGTAAATCTTCCTCGATAATCTTTCATCAAAGTGCTTCTCGAGTAAGCTTAACTTATCATCGTCATCGTCAGCATTCATTATATCGCTGACAATGCGATAGTATTTGTTATTATTCACTACCCTCACTTGCATATCCTTGCCTGATGGGGTGAACCCAGGGTCATAAATGCTTTTGTCATTAAAGAAATCCATTTCGTTAAAGTGACCGTTCAGCGTTTTATCTGCAAGGGCACTCAATGCATATTGAAAATCAAATAGCGTGCAAGTTCCATCTTCGATATAAGCAGAAATTTTATCAAGATGTTTAATCAAATAAATTTTTTCAAAGTCTCTTGTTATGTTGGTTTCAGCTTTTGCTTTAATATCTTCTATAATGTATTTTGAATGAAGAGGATAGCCAACATCTTGAAGGTCACGTACCGTAGTATTTATAGATGATAAGATGCTTGACGAATTATCTGATAATACGAAAAGTACAGCATAGTTTTCGTATTTACTACCTTTCACTCCGACGCTATTACGAATAGTGGTAAGATAATCTTCTGTTGCTGTCTGATCGAGGCCAATAATAATCCCAATAGAAGTAGGCGTTGGTCTCAAGACATATGTATCATACGATTCTTCACTAATAGAAGAATCACTCTCTTTGTAAATACCTGACAAGGTTATAGGATCTGCCAATTCCTCTATAGCAGACATAATGCCATCACGATAAACAGCGTTCTCTATAACCATAAAGAACCGACTACCTTTAACAACCGGATTGTTACGAAAATATCCTAAGATAAGGTCGCTAGCTATATACTTATAAAATGACTTTAACATATTGTGCCTCCCCGGAATCACTTTTCCTATCTAATAAGTTTAACTTCAACAAATATTCTTCAATAGCCAATCGACTTCCTCTATTAAAGAAGATGCCATAGCCATTGAATAATTTATACATGTCATCTAATTTTACTTTTTTGCCCTTTGTAAACATGGCAATGAGAAAGATCAGCATCTCATTGTCAAGTACCAAGACAAAATTTCCCCTTCTAATCTGAAGAAACCTTACACTAAGCAAATCTATAACCTTCTTCCTCATTCGAGAAACATAGCTTGGAGACTGAAGTCCAACACAAAGTCTTTCTAGTTTTTCTGTGAAATCCTCATAGCTGGTTATTGTTGTCGACATTTCTTCAATAGAACCATCTTCACTTGCTCTTCTTTTGAACACTTCTCGTTTTTCTTGTTGATATAATTCTAGCAACTTCTCACAATAGTATTTATTTTCCTCAAATGGAGTTGCAGATAAGGCTTTGTATACATCATAATAGAAACCTACTACTTTTCCATCTTCACTCAACACGCTATTTAAAATATCCAGAGCTTGTGATTTGCCAAAAAGTTTATCCAATGATTGCTTGGGTATTCTGTGCGACCAACCGGAAACTACCGCATCATGATTGACCGATGCCTTTTCAGAATTCAAAATGAAATAGAAAGAAGTTGGCTCCAGAGGAGCATCATGCTTTTTGGGCGAGAGGAACGTGATTGCCTGAGTAACTGCATAGCAAGTATAGAAATGAAGCAAAAGATGAAAATATTTAATTTTCACCGATTCCTTTTGCTTAAGTAACCATGTAATATCTTCAGAGAATGATTTCTTTATGAAAGGCAAAATGGTATATTCTTTGACTATGTTTGACGGGTTATTGCTGCCAAATGGCACCAATGCTTCTTTTAATATCTTTACAAAAAGGTTTGAATTTGATGAAGAAATTGTTAGATTCTCATCATCAAGTAGCATTGAATATAGAAATTTTGCTAACTTATTCTGCCCATCAGAATATTTCTTCCTAACCTTTGTTGAAATGGTTTCATCATCCGGAACCATTGGCATATATTTAAGGAAAGAAGAATCTGTCACATTAAGATTTCCATTCACAAATAAGACATCCTTTAGCACATTAAGGAAAGAACCTATTTGCTCTTCATCCATATTCTTAGCTAATAGAAAGTCTTTGACTGGCCCCTTAACAGAGTCTTCAAAATTTTCTATTGGATTTGTTCCATCGTTATCTAAGATGCGACAAAATTCGCCTGTAACGCCATGCAATCCACATCGCTTATCATATGCTGATGAGGGATTCGAATTGAATGGCAGCAACTTGATTCCAGACTGCCAATTATCTATGAACTTGCCAGACTGGTGGTATCTCTCATTGTATCTTTCAATATCTATTTTCATTGTTGTAGCTGGAGGTTTCCAAAAGGAGTTTCTGATAAATGCATTTCACTTGTATCTGATTTGACTATTGTCAATTCTTGTCTAGCATCACATTTATTAATGAGCTGTCTAACAAACTGACTAAAAGTTAAATCTTTCTCGTTTTCATAAGACAATGCCAATTTTCCTTGATCAAGGTCATATAGATAGGAATATAGACGATAATCCATCCTTAACTTGATATCTTCATCAGTGAAATTCCAAGTCAAATCAAATCGCAATTGAAATTGAGATGGACCATGATATAATGGCTTTATTCGTTGAGGCATAAGTTTCAAATATGCATACATTCTGTATTCCCCACCTTGTATATTTAGTGGTATCATATTACTCTTCGAATAGTATGAACCATAGTGACGTGTAATGCCCTTGCTCACCATACTATAAATTTCCTGCTGTTTAATAGGGTCTTCCTTAAACACGCCTCTCAGCAAGGCCAAATACGATATATATATATGGCTCTCAGAGTGATAATTCAACAAATGTTTAAGACGAAAGACAAATTTAGTTGTGCGTTCAATGTCTTTACCATTGTTGGAATAGAACTTATTGGTTCGACTTATCAACTCATTAGGGAGACTGACAGCAGAGCCTGCAAAATAATTTGTAGGTATGGAATAAGACGTAAATAGGACAGACAAATCTTTATCGTGGTCAGTACTACTATGCTTCAAAGGATCAAGCCTTGAAATGGCGTGTTGTATTCTATTTGGCCCATCTGAATATAATAACGTAGGCAGAAGGGCATCATAAAAGTTCTGCGCTTCCTTATAGTGATTAAGATACGGGTAAACCATTATGGCGTTGACAAAATCCAAAAACTCTCTGGGGGTAATTATTAGATTGTACTGCACAATAGCTTCAATTACTGTCATACAGATTGTTTTTCGAACTTCCTTGATGCTCAAAAGCTGATAATTCAACAATAAGGGGTTCTTCATATCAACGCCTTCTGCCATATCTTCCTTGTATGCCGAATAGAAAGGATTATCATCAGATGGATTGGCAATCTTGTTCAATATTGCAGATAGAAAATGTGAGGACACTGGGTAATCTGAGTCATCTGCAATGTTAAATTCAAAAGTTTGTTCATCCGAAAACATTATGACTTTTATTCTATCGGTATCAATAGGAGGTGTACTGTCATCATCATCAAAAATAGGAAATGTAGAGTTTACTATTTCCGAATACTCCAGTTTAACCTCTTCGTCCTCTATAAAAGCATTCAACTTTCCAAGATTGATAGCCAAGACAAGTTTCTTGCTTGTGATATGGAGATTATTATCCTTGAATGCCGCCAAAGCGTGCTTCAATGTGTCTATGGCGGTAAGCCTTGGTGAGCTGCTTGCCGTCGCATCATTATAAAAGCAGTTTTCCGGCCATTCCGAGCATTGTTTAATACGACTGATGAGATGTGACTTGCCATCTCCAGCACTACCAACAAGCAGGATAATTCCTCCGCCTTGTCGATCTATTTCGTCCATCTTTTCAAGAACTTTTTCCTCAATTGGACGGTCAACATGCATATAGGCATCAAAGTCAGAGAAGGCGTTGCCATTCTGTACTGAGTCTACAGAGTGTTGGCTCAGATGCTCAAAGGCTTCTTGTAGATGAGTTTTTTCCATATTCAGTCTGCCTCCCACAGATGTGGATTTTTTAGGTTCTCCATTTTATAGTTATACATTTCAAGAAGTTCATCTTTATGCTCAGGAAACATTTTCAAAGTGTCCAGGAGTGAGCGCAGAGGCAAACACATCTTGTGTTCATTGTAGTATCCACTCTTAATATCTTCTTCGAACTCTTCAAATGTTTTGAGTTTTGGTCTGTCAGATCCTTCAGGTCTATGTTCTTCCCAATACGATTGATTTCTATAGCAAAACTGCCAAAAAGACATTTTTTTGTAGAATTGTTGCTGGTTGCACCAACGTGCTATTTGAACATAGATATTAGGAATAGGAGCGTTATGATAGTCTTCGTGCCTCATAACGTAACCTACACATCCATATTGCATCAAGACCTTTATTCTTTGGAATATTTCCCAAATATCCTGGTAAAACTTTTTCCTGTTCCTTGGCGTTTGTTGAAAGCCACAGAATAAATAGAATTTTGTTCCCTTCTTTGGATTATATTTCTTCCAGATTTTCAATGCACGTTCTATGATTGGACGATCTCGCCAATTATCGAAAGCAAATATATAGTCACCATAGTAATGGCACTTTGAAAGCATTTCTGCCATCTCTTCTCCATGTTCGCTTTCGGCTAGCTGACGTTCGTCCAATCCTTGCCTGAATTGGAACGATATTTTGTTATCAATAAGATACTGCAAAGCCCTTTTCCAGAACTCATAAGGTGCAGCCAGAAAATTATCATCCCAAAAATAGACATGCGGACGGCTCTTGTCATAGAACCATTCTAATTTGGAATAAGGCTCAACTCCTTTCTCAAGTTTATTAACACAGAATGGACAATGACGATAGCATTTCCTTGTTAAGAAACCAATTGAAAAATGCAAGTAGTCCTTGTATTTTTCTCGTCTGAAGCCCAAAGCCTCTTGTTTGTCAACAAAGCCATCATAAAGATGATAGTATGGCATCTGTCTTGCCATATCTATGCCATTAACAAATTTACCACCTCTATGGTTAGGAAAGGATAAGAGAAAATTATCCTTCTCCAAGCGAGTCATATCTTCTTCACGAGCCTTGCGGAATTTTGTTATCGATGTTTCATTTGCATAATAGCCTGTTCCGCCTATATGAAATTTCTTTTTGTCTTCATCTGATGCGTTGATATAGAAATCAGGTTCCTTGGAGAAGGTAAAGACTTTAGACATGTAAATCTCGTCATATTTGGATATATCGGCATTGGAATCAAGAATCAGTTCAAAGTCAACCCCATTGTCATTAAGAAATCCTGCAATTTTCAAGAGAGCAAGGTTAGGGTGGCGCGAACCGTTATCAAGTAAGTCTGCGTCTACCAAACCAATATGACATTCTTTCTTTTTCACTTCAACAGGCCTTTTCTTTCATTTACAAAGTACTATTCTTGTCAATTTTATAATCGCCAGCCGACGGCTATCGAATCACATGACTTCTCCCAACTAAGCTGTCGCCTTGTTCACAAACCACTTGTCGAACATGAACTTCGGAATGCAGACAAGGACGGAGTCATCGCCTTGCATTAAGATATCTTTATCTCCATGAGACCAGTCGGCGAGGGTGTGAAAGGCTGTGTTGAGCATCTCGTCACGGCTGACCACATGGAAGCTATCATGAGATAGGATTTCCTTCTCAGCCTTCTCGTATTCGGGGGAGCCGAAGCCATGGGTGACGTCCATAATGCCGTCCCACTCTTGCCAGGCCACCTCTTCCTTGAAGAGATATTCTGCGAGTCTATCTTTGTCTATCCGCATATCTGTTTGTCTTTGGTTTATTGTTTCACAGCCATTCATATCGGCGTAGTCAGCCGATAATTGAAGTCTAATTGCAAAGATAGCACAAAAAAGTAGCAATTATTGTTCAGTCGGCCAAAAGCAGCAATACAAATTCGCCGTATATCATCTGTTGCCTCCCCGAAATTGAATATTCATCGTTTATTCACTTTTTATGCATTTCCGCGAGGTGGGGAACGGCCCGGAAAAGGCGCATTTTTGGCCCTGCGCAAATAACTGAAAATCAGTGCTCCCAGAAGGGCAAAACTACATTTGAGACGTTTTAAACTACCTCAAATGTAGTTTTCCTCATGTCCTATGTGAGTATTTAGATAAGCGAAACGTTTTTCGGGATGTGTGGAAAGGCGCCTCCCGCGATATGAATAACGCCAAATATATGCATTCCGGCATGCGCCCGAATACCTGAGATTTTCCCGCGCTCAGGGAACCGATGAAACACGCGCGCACTCACTAAAAGAGCACAAATGCTTTGCCGATGTTTCCCGGGACGCCGCAAAGATTTGCGAAGAGGGCGCGGAGACCTTGCGGGAAAATTGCAGTATGAACGGCGGCAAGGGGATGTGCTTATCGCCTGACGGCGGGAGGATTACCTTTGTGCGGAGACTGCGGAGAGAATACGCAATAAGATCGCAGGAGAGATGCGCCGAAAAATTCTTTCCGCAAGGAGTATGATTCTCAAATTTTATTGTTAGTTTCGCTCTATCGTGTCGGCGCTTCGCTCTATCACCCCGCGCCACAAGAGACAGACTGAGACGCCCGACACATGAATATCAACGCCGGTGATAGACATGAATGCGTCCCTACAGGCAGGCGGGCGCGGCCGTGATTTATTACAAATCAGTCTATTGTCGCACATTGACCTAAACAAGAGACAAAAAACAGCGCGGAATAAGAGGCATGGAAACATTAGACAACAATCCCGTCAGAAGCAATCCCCGATGCATGTACGAATCGCAGCTGGGCACATTCATGCGCCTCAGCCATGGCGACATCCTCAGGGATGTGGTGATGTCTTATCACGGCGCCGTGCTGGACACACAGAGCGACGCTTGGGACAATGAGATAAACATTCTCAAGGGGGCGCTGACGCCGTGGGAGAACGAGAACGCCCGCATTATTTTCGAGTACGACATTCCCCGCCTCGGCAAGCGCATCGATGTGGTACTGCTGTTGCGCGGGCTGATCTTCTGCCTCGAGTTCAAGGTCAACAAGCGCGAGGCCGTACAGCAGGACGTAGAGCAGGTGATGGACTATGCCCTCGACTTGGCCAACTTCCACGAGCTGAGCCAGGGGCATAGGATAGTTCCCATTCTCGTGCCCACAGAGACCAAAGAATGCAGCACGAAGCTCATGCCCCTCGATTACAACGAATTCATCTACAATCCTCTCATCACGAACAGGGAGAATCTGAAGAGTATCATACAGCAGGTGATAGACCATGAGAAGGCTGTGCCGGAGGCGGCGGACAAGGACCTGAGCCGATGGATAATCAGTCCCTACCGGCCTACGCCCACCATCGTGGAGGCCGCGCGGAGACTGTATGAGAATCACACGGTGGAGGACATCACCCGCCATGAGGCCGACAAGGTGTCGACCGACGCCACGACAAACTATATCCTGCGGGTCATAGAGCAAAGCCAGCTGCATCGGCAGAAGAGCATCTGCTTTGTGACCGGTGTGCCGGGCGCGGGCAAAACGCTTGTGGGGCTCGATGTGGCCGTCAAGCAGACCTACAAGGACGGCGAGCAGGCCAACGAGGAGGAGGGCGCTGTCTACCTCTCGGGCAACGGACCGCTGGTGGCGGTGCTGACCGAGGCGCTGGCGCGCGACAACTGGGCCAAGTGCAAGGCAAGGGGCGAGAAGAAGAATCTCTCCGACTCGCGCCGCGAGGTGGGGAAGTTCATCCAGATCATCCATCGCTACCGCGATAATATGCTGGCCAAGCTAAAGACGCCGATAGAGAACGGTGTGCTCGAGATAGACCCTGAGCGCGCCATACGGCAGCGCGGCGCCGGCTATGGCGAGGTGGAGCATGTGGCCATCTTCGACGAGGCGCAGCGCACCTGGACCCACGAGCACATCGCCCAGTGGCTGAAGACGGGCGGCAGCTACGGCAACAAGACGAAGATAGCGGGCTTCCCCATGTCGGAGGCCGAGTTTCTCATCTGGTCGCTCAACCAGCGGGAGGACTGGGCCGTCATCGTCTGTCTGGTGGGCGGCGGACAGGAGATCAACACGGGCGAGGCGGGCATCTCGGATTGGATCAGGGCGCTCAATGAGAGCTTCACCCATTGGCACGTGTACATCTCCCCGCGGCTTACCGACCGCGAATATGCCGAAGGCCAGGTGTCCCAGTTGCTCGAGCACCGTCAGAACGTGGTGTACAGCGACTGCCTTCATTTGGCTGTCAATCTTCGGTCGTTCCGTGCCGAGAGCCTGTCGGCCTTTGTTCACCTTCTCCTGGCCATCGAACCTGACGAGGCCCGGCGTCTGTACACGCAGATCAGGCAGCATGGCTATCCCGTACTGCTCACGCGCGACATCGCCACGGCCAAGTGGTGGCTGAGGGAACGGTCGGTGGGCACACAGCGCACAGGCATCGTCGTCTCGTCGGCCGCCGCGCGCCTCAAACCGCTGGCCATCGACATCCGTGTGTCGCCCGACGCCGTCCACTGGTTTCTGGAGGACAAGGACGACACGCGCTCATCGAGCTTTCTGGAGGATGTGGCGACCGAGTTTGACGTGCAGGGGCTGGAGCTCGACTACGCCTGTCTGGTGTGGGACGCCGACTTCCGCTACGAAGGCGGCAGGTGGAGCTACTACCGTTTCAATGGGTCGACGAAATGGAATCCGGTGAAGGATGCCGAACGCAGGAAATACATGCTCAATGCCTATCGCGTACTGCTGACGCGGGCGCGCCAGGGCATGGTCATCTGTGTGCCTAAGGGCAATGGCCGCCGCACCGCCGAGGGTTTCGCAGAGGATCCCTCCCGCCAGCCGGAATACTACGACGGCACCTACGCCTATCTCAAGTCTCTGGGGATAGAGGAGATATAAATAAAAGGTAAAATCATCTTAGACAAGAGCCAGAGAGCTCGCAACTGCAAATTCAGGGGTAATTGCAACTGTTTTTGCAGTACGGCGCGGAAGTCATTCTGCCCCGCTACTGTTGCCGCTCAGCCGTTACCCTCAATGTAATCATGCAGGAGAAACGGTATCACGCCAACATAAATCACACCGTCTTCATCCGTCCACATTTTCTGATTGCCGTCGAGAACAATGATCTTGCGGAAAAAGTCGCCGGTATTATGAAGGGAGAAGGTCTCCTGAGCCTTCTTGTCCGGAGAACTGACATTCAGCGCCGACTGCACATAGACCTTCTCATTGCCGAGGTTTACTACAAAATCGATCTCATACTGGCCCTTATACCGTTTGCCATCGTTCATCTGCTGCACCTCCACTACGCCGACATCTACGCTGTAGCCGCGGATGATAAGTTCGTTGTACAGCATGTTCTCCATAAGGTGAGATCGTTCCTGCTGGCGAAAATTCAGGCGCGCGTTCCTCAGGCCGAGGTCTACAGCATAATATTTTTTCAGGGTATCAAAGTATTTCCTGCCCCTGACATCGTATCTCCGGGCCGCACTGAATAGGAAAGCGTCCTCCAGATAATCCAGATAGGCCTTGATGGTGTGGTCGGAAGTGGTTTTGTCAAGGAGCGTAGCTGCAGTGTTGGCCAGTCGGTGTGGATTGGTCAGCGAGCCGACAGACGAGCAGAGGGCGTCGATCAATGCGTTCATCACCGCGTCATTCTTCAGATGGTAGCGTTCGATGATGTCCTTCATGTACACGCCCGTGAACAGGCTCCGGAGATATCTCTGCTTCTCCTTCTCGTCCGTCTCCAGAACGGCCAGGGGCATTCCTCCGTAGGTGAGGTATTGCTCCAGAGCGTCAGCCTTGTCCAGACGGGTATAGGAGAGAAACTCTTCGTAGGACAAGGGAGCGACTCTTATCTCCGAGCCCCGGTCCCGGAAATTGGTCACAATGTCCTTAGAGAGCATCTTAGAGTTGGAGCCGGTAACATATATGTCGAGATTACGGCATGACATCAGGTCGTTGAGCACGTCATAGAATGTGGTATAAAGCAGGTCGCGGTCATCTTCGGCTACCATCGACTCGTCCACGTCCTTGTTCCTGACCCTGTATGACAGCTGGATCTCATCTATCATCACATAGTATTTCCTTGTCTGGTCACGGGTAAGACTTTTGATGTAATCGTAGAGCACATTGGGATTGCGGAACTTCATGTCCGACTTGCGGTCCAGCGCTATCTCCACGAACGAATCCTCCGTGACGCCCTCGCCTATAAGCGCCTGTCTGTAGAGGGTGTTGAGCAGAAAGGATTTGCCGCAGCGCCGGATGCCGGTGATGATTTTCACCTTGCCGTTCCACCGCTTGTGCATGAGCAATTCTATATAACGAGGTCTGTCGATAACCATGACTTAAAACTTTTGCCGAAATACGTCTACTGCAAATTCAGGGGTAATTGCAACTGTTTTTGCAGTACAAAAGTAATTAATTATCTGATACAAACAAGAGCTATAAAGCCTGCAACTGCAAATTTGGGGGTAATTGCAACTGTTTTTGCAGTAGAGTACGAGAGATTTATTCTGCTTCGTAACTAATGCCCCGCACTTCCGACCACTGCGGAGGGAGGCGGCGTCACTTCATGAATACCAGATAGACGGCGGCTATCAGGCAGAGGAAGGCGAGGAAGTGGTTCCAATGGAGCGTCTGCCCCTGAAAGAGGATGTTGGCCACGATGGCGAAGACGATGAGCGAGATGCACTCCTGGATGACCTTGAGCTGCACGAGGCTGAAGGGACCGCCGTTGCCCTCGAAGCCGATGCGGTTGGCCGGCACCTGGCAGCAATATTCAAAGAAAGCGATGCCCCACGAGAAAACGATGACGCCCAGCAGGGGCCAATTGGACGAGACGCCCGACTGCTGCAGCCGCAAGTGACCGTACCAGGCCAGCGTCATGAAGATGTTGCTGCAGAAAAGCAGCAGAATGGTATAAATTCCGGACATGAATCAGCTATTTTCCGGGGTGCAAAGTTAGGCAAAATTACGCAGCGCAGAGATGTGCGGGCAGTCCTGATTCTCCGCGCCCGGCGCAGATTCTCTTGGCGCGACTCTGAGGGAGCAGGAGAGATAGTTGCGTTCGCGAAAAATCCCCCCAAGATAGCAACATCCGGCTTGCGGGCGCAGAGCGGAATGCATACTTTTGCCGGAGATTATGGAGCAATACTTTGCATACGGAGATCGGGAGACGGACTATCTCAGGCAGCGCGACAGCAAACTGGCCGAGGCCATAGAGCGCCTGGGGCGGCCGCGGCGGCGTGTGATGCCCGACCTCTTTCAGGCGCTGACGTGGTCGATACTGGGGCAGCAGATCTCCACCAAGGCTTGCGAGGCTGTGTGGAGCCGCATGCTGGCGGGACTGGGAGAGGTGACGCCCGGAAGGGTCATGGAGGAGAGTGTAGCCTCCCTCCAGAAGTTTGGCACATCCTTCCGCAAGGCCGGTTACATACACAGCATCGCAGAGCAGATCGTCACGGGCGCATTCGCACGGCGGGGCCTGATGGCACACCTCCGCTCCCGCGCACACCGAGCAGCCGTTCCGTCTCACTTCCCTTCCATAAAATTCGGAGAAAAGCGGGAATATTGGCGCAATGTATTACATTTGCAATACAAATACAGAAAATCATGGAAGCCGGAATAACTAAACCGAACAAGCAGTCCGTGTCGTTCCGCTGGAGTCCGGAACTGGTGGAAAAGCTCAAGAAGATAGCCAGGCAACAGAACAGGAGTTTCAGCAATTTCACAGAGACCATTCTTTCGCGCGCCGTCAGCATCATGGACCAGGCCGAAGAGGATGTGCCCAATGCTACTACTGCGGCAGCCATCAACGAGGCAAAGGAGCACCGGAAGAAACATAAAGCCGGCCTATCCGGCGACAGCTCCATCGATACCAGTAGTGTTGACGCTATGATCAGGACCACGCTACGATGAAGCGAAAGCTTTTCCCCACTTCCCAATTCAAGAAAGACCTGAAGCGGTATCTCAATCAGCCACGTAAGCTGGAAGCCCTTCGGCTACTGCTTATGAGACTTGAAAACGGGGAACCTGTCCCTAAGGAAAATTTTCCCCATCAGCTCCACAATGATTTTGAGGGCTGCTGGGCATGGTGAGCAACGACGCCGTGGCCTCGCTGTTCATCGCCGCCAACATGCGGGCGCAGCACATCTGCTCCGCGGGCCTGCCCTACTTCTCCCTCGGCTACGTCTTTTTCACGCTCAACATCGTGATCATCGGTTTCTTTCAGGGCACAGAGCGGCCCCGTCAGGCCACGCTCTTCATGCTGCTGCGCGGCTGCATATTCCTCGTCCCGCTCTACCTGCTCCTGCCGCGCATAGCCGGCGTCCACGGGCTGTGGCACTCCGTCCCCGCGTCCGAATTTCTCACCCTGCTCTGCATGCTCGCCTACGAGGCGCTGACCCGCATGCGGAGGGATCGCGCCCGCGCGTGATTTTCAAGAGAAATGCTCCCCTTCGGGGAAATCACCTTCGCCCTATTCTGACCGGCTCTGCGAAGGAGCCGCAGTAGCAGGCGAATGCGACAGAGCATATAAAACACATTTGCGAAGCGGGGTAACGGGAAGAAGAGCCAACTTGTCGGCAATTCCGACAGGTTAGAAAAGAAGGTAAATCTCAAGAGGATATGCATTCCCCCATCTGCCTTTCCCCGGCCCGGAAAGGGCGATTTTTGACCCTATGTAACTATATGATTATTAGCGCTCCCGGAAGGGCGAAATTACATTTGAGACGTTTTCAACTACCTCAAATGTAGTTTCCCTCATGTCCTATGTGAGTATCCCCGCATACGGAAGGTTTTTTGAAGTGTGGGGAATGCTTTTCCAATAATGGGGGAAAAAGCGCAGTTGTATCGGATTGCGAATTTATGTCAGTGTGGCCAAAGTGCGACAACTTAGAGAAGAGGATCTCTTTCTCTGCTACAGGCGAAGTTAGCCGGGGATACAAAAAGCGCGATACCGTATTGAGGCCGCGATAGCTGGGAGGGCCCCTGCCCTCAGCGGCCGCATTCCGCATAAGAAAGTGCGCGGCGAAACGCGCGACATACATTTGCGACGCTTTAACTGGGAGGGCCCCTGCCCTCAGGGGCCGTCCGCCGCATAAGAGTGTGCGCGAAGGAATACGCGATACTAATTTCTCGCCGCTTACAGCACGTAAGATTTACCGACTCGCTCTTGGGCCGCGCTGCAGCGGCCCTCCCAGTTAGCGCCGCTCACATTATTAATATTCGCTCTTATCAGCCCGCCCCGCAATATGGCAAATGGTATAGAATGCACATTTCTGCGACCCCGGAAAGAGCCATTTTTCACCCGTTGTAAATTACTGAAATACAGCGCTCCCGGAAGGGCGAAATTACATTTGAGACGTTTTCAACTACCTCAAATGTAGTTTTCCTTAGGTCCTATGTGAGTATCCGCGCATGCGGAAGGGTTTTACGAGTAAGCGGGAAATGGTGTGCAGAGAGGCCGGCGGAGGGACATTATCACAGGTCAGGTCACACATAAAAAATAATGAGTAACTTTACACCGTAAAAGGGAACGATCATGATAGAGTCACCGGAAGACATGCAGCACCTGGCCAACGAGTGGGGCTTTCTGCCGTTTTTCGCCGACGCCGTGCCGGGATTCTCGATAGAGGAGAACATCGACAGCAGGTGGTGGTTTGACGACGGGAGCGAGGACGAAGAAGACGAGACCAGCGAGGACACGATGGGCGCGTGGGACTGGAAGGGGCGCTGCATACTGGAGGGCGACCTGGCCTATGGCAAGTTCTTCCACGGCAAGGCCGGATACATCAGCATGCAGTATTATCCCGACTATGTCAACTACCGCCGCAGCCGCTACCCTCTCTCCGCCACGGAGGAGCATGTGCTCGCCACGCTTCACGCTGCCGGTTCGCTCCTCTCGGGCGAACTAAGGCGCGCTTCCGGTTTCGGGCCGCGCCACTACGCCCGCCGCGAGACCAATCCGCTCATTCGTGCGGCCGAGGCCGGCGACATACGCCTGCCGAGAGAGCACCACAAGTCGGCCGGCGAGAGCTTCGAGACCGCCGTCACAAGGCTGCAGATGGGCGGCCGCATGCTGATAGCCGACTTCGACTACCGCTACGACAAGCAGGGCCACCGCTACGGCTGGGGCATAGCGCGCTACGCCACGCCGGAGGACTTCTTCGGGCCGGAGAGGCTCGTCACAGAGCGCACACCCGAGGAGTCGCGCCGGGTGATCCTCTCCCGCCTCCGCGAGCTCCTGCCCGAGGCCACCGAGGCGCAGCTCCTGCGCATCCTGGGCTGAGGGATTTCCGGCGCTTCCGAGTGCGCCGGAAGCGCCGAAGGGCAAAATTTCCCTATTTATTTCCGAAAATATAAACTAAAACTACGTTTTTCGCAACTCGGGGCATAGCGTTTATCTCTAACTTTGCATCGGAATTCGAAATATCGGATTAACAAGACGCCCGTTCGTCATGAACACATTGTTCCTCCTTTCCGCCCTCATGAGAGCGGTCGGGGTCATCACACAAAGGGCAAGGGCGGGCAAGGCGGGCGACAAGAAAATTGCAGTACTCACGACGGAAACTATCTACCGCAGCCATCGCAGAGCGCGGGGCATAAAGGGGGACAGACAAGTCGCTGAGAACAGAGAATAAGACAAATCAAGATTTAAGACACTTATAGGCTATCCTTTCATTCCCCTTCTTGGGAAGGCCTGTAGGGCGGCGGATGACGAACCGCCGCCCTTTATTTTTCCTCGCCGTAATGGGCGCGGTAATGCTGGGGCGAAACGGAAGTGTGCTGCTTGAAATAATTAGAGAAATAGGCGGGGCTGGAGAAATGAAACTCCCACGCGATGTCGTTGATGCTCCTCGTGTCGTCCTGCAGGGCGAGCTTCATCTGCATCACGGCATACTCGTCGATGGCGTACTTGGCGGACTTGCCCGTCATGGCCGTCACGACGCCCGTCAGATAGCGCGGCGTCATGTCCATCTTGTCAGCGTAGAAGCTCACACTGCGCGACTCGCGGTAATGGCGCGTCAGGAGGGCCATAAAGCGCGCGAAGAGTTCCGCGCCCCTCGAGGAGAAGGTGCTCTCGCTCAGTCCGCGGCTCGCGAGATATGTGCAATAGGCGTCGAAGAAGGCACGCAGCTGCAGGACGGCAATGCGCCGCATGTCCTCCGCGCGGCCGAAGCAGGTCGATGTGCGTATGGAGGCGAAGAGCGTGCGCGTCATGGCGGTAATCGCAGGGGCGTCGAGGAAGCGGTGCTTCATGATCGTGGCCGGCGAGGGCACGCCGATCATCGCCTCGTGCATGATGTCGGGCGTAAAGGCCAGATACTCCACACCGAGGTCGGGCGAGGCGTCCCTGATCATGTTGACATCTCCGGGGAAGAGCAGATTGACAGCGCCGGCCCGCTGCGGGAAGCCGCGGAAGTTGATCTCCGTGGTGGCCGTGCCCGCCGAACACAGCACGACATACCCGTTCTCGATGCAGATGCCCGTGTTCAGATACTCGGGAAGGATAGCCGTGTGCAGCGCCACAGGGCGCTCGGGCGTGACATGCCGTCTTTGTGTACTCATAATGGCGTATAAAACAACTCTTCGCGTGCAAATATAGCAAAAAGCCGATAAAATCATATCATTTTGTGTCAGAAGAGAAAACTTTCGGGAAGATATTTTTTGCCAGAGGCAAATAGCCGGATTTTTTTCGCCGGCGGGGATGATTTGCTACGGGGGAAGTCATATATTCCCGGCCGGCGAATTTTCAATACTACTCTGCCGCAGGCGCTCATCTATCGCATTTACTCTGCAATGGGCTCCGGGTGAGAGAAATTTGAAGTAAATTTGCCCCGCATAGCACTTGAAAATCATTCAATCAAAACAGAACAGGAATATGACAGAACGGGAAGAATTGCTGAAGGCTGCCGGCGAGCGCCACTCTGTGCGCTCTTACACGGCGGAGCCCATCAGCGCCTCGGACAGGGAGAAGCTCCTGGCGCTCATCGCGGAGAGCAACACGGCGGGCCACCTGCACCTGCAGCTCATCGAGAACGACCCTACGGCCTTCACGCGCGGCATGGCGCACTATGGCAAATTCTCCGGCGTGACCAATTACATCGCCCTCGTGGGCCGCAAGAGCGACTCGCTGAGCGAGCGCCTGGGATACTACGGGGAGAGCATTGTGCTCCACGCCCAGCTCATGGGGCTCAACACCTGCTGGGTGGGCCTCACCTTCAAGCGCAATCCCGGGCGCGTGGACATCGGCGAGGGCGAGGTGATGAAGGGCGTGATAGCCATAGGCCACGGCGCGACGCAGGGCGTGGCGCACAAGGTCAAGGCCGAGAAGGACGTGATGAGAGTGCGCGGCGGCGAGGCGCCGGCGTGGTTCACGGAGGGCGTGAGGGCTGCGCTGCTGGCGCCGACGGCTGTCAATCAGCAGAAGTTCCGCTTCACACTAATTGATGGCAAGGTCAAGGCCGAGGCAGGCTGGGGATTCTTCACGAAGATGGACCTCGGCATAGCGCGCTACCACTTCGAGCTCGGCGCAGGGCGCAGCGACATCTGGCTCTGAGGAAGCGGGCCACGGGCGCACTTTGTCGGGCTCTGCGCCTCACTTCTCCTTCCCGGCGTCAAGGTCGGTAAAGGAGCGCACTCCCGCCACGGAGAACGCGTGAGGCGAATCGATGTAGCGGTTGCCGCTCAGCAGCACACGGCCGTGTATCTTAGGCGCATCGGCGCCCCATCCCGACACACCAAAGTTCATCAGATTGCCGCCGCCAAGGGCTGTGGCGTGGTCGAACGTGTTGTCGCGGATCAAGATGCTCGAGAAGCGGCCCGCCTCGGCCCAGTATTCCGCCAGGTCCATGGCTACGAGCGCCGTGCAGGCCCGCTCTATCGTGTTGTGCTCGTAGAGCATGGGGCCGCGACCCGAGAGGCGGATGTTGGGGAAGTCGACGAAATGATTGTTCCTCAGCACCACGGCCGGGCAGAGCGTGATATTCTCCACCAGAGAGCCCGCCGTCACGCCGCTGAGCTCACGGTCAGCCTCAAGGGTGCACACGAAATGATCCTCCGCCGAGGGCTGCACGCTGCTGACACGGGCGCGGGCCAGCACCTCGCGGCCGTGAGGCTCGATGATCTCGATGCTGTCGCCCGCGAAATATGGGAAGAAACTCTCATGCTGCACATGGCCGGCGCGGAGTGTGAGCCGGCGGCCGTCCACTGCTGTGACGTGAGTATAATTGCCGTGGATGTTGATGACATCATCAAGCGAGTGACCCGCCGTACAGCCTTCGATGCGCACAGTGCCCGCACAGTTGATACACTGGAATATGTCGGCCGTCACGGATACCCGCTCTCCCTGCTCAGGCATCACGCTGTCGCGCTCGTAGGTGACATCCCTGCAACGCTGGGCCACGAACGCCATGCCGCCAAAGCGCCTCACATTCACGTCCTCCACCCTGAGCGTGCGTACCGAGTCGAAGAAGAACGCCGTCTCGCGGCGCTTCTCTGCCAGGTTGAGCACCACGGCCTCGCCTACGTTATAGGGCATGCGGATGCTCTTGGGATGAGGGTCGCCGTAATAGTCGAAGCGCAGCGTGTGGTCGCCCAGATCGCGGGCGCGGACTCCGACGAAGCCGGCGGGAAACTCGTTTTTGTCGCCCACCGCGTCGGGCGTCATGAGATAGCAGATGTTGATGCGGTCGAGGCCGTGGAGCGAGATGCGGCCGCTCTTGCTCTCCAGCGCCCCGTCGCCGAGCGAGAAGCGGATATTGCCGCGGTCGTCCACCTCATAGCGCGTGGCGCTGCCTATGCGGGCCGAAAATCCGGAGTCATCGGCGCTGAGCACGGTGATGCTCACGGCGGCGGGATAGCGCGTGGTGAGCGTGAAGTGGCTGAGACAGACATCGCGGCTGTTCCTCACGACGAACGGGCACACGCGGCCGTAGAAGACAAACCGGCTTCCGCCGCCGTCGATGGTGATGCCCCGCTTGCCCTCGATGGGGAAGATGACGTGCTTGAGGCCGCCGGTGTTGTTGGAGGGGTAGAGCGTCATGGGCACAGCCGAGTCCGCGCGGAAGTGATACTCGCCGCGCTCGAAGACGAGCCTGTCACCCTTCTTCATCCGGCTTATCGCCCTCTGCACCTCGGCGGTGCGGTCGGCTTCGCCCGCGGGGCGGATGCGTATCACCTTTGCCCCGCACACCACGGGCAGGAGCATGATGAGAAAAACTATCTGTCGCATATTTTGTCAGATTTTGGTAGAGAATGTGTCAATATTTGCAAAGTTAGCAAATAATTATCGTCCGGAAGGGGCAATACATGCGCGAAAGCAAATCCCCCTCCTCCCGGCCTATAGTACGGGGAAGAATTTCATTACATGCGGAAAGAAATTCATTCCGCCGGGAAAGAATATCATTCTTTCTCCAGAGAATATCATTCCGCGGAAAAGAATTTCATCCGTTCGCAAAAAGAATTCATTCCGACGTAAAATAAATCCTCATCTCTTTGGCGAGCCCCGGAAAACTTGCTAATTTTACATCTCAACAACGACCCAACAGCCAATGACAAAGCCCGCTATGGCCATAGACCTGAAGTTCGACACCTCGCTGGCGGAGGGATACACGAGCCCTACGCAGATAGCCCGCGTGCTGACGGAGGACTGGATGGCGCGCCACATGTACTGCCCCGTCTGCGGGGAGTCGAGCCTCCGCCACGCGGCTCCGAACGCGCCGGTCAGGGACTACGTGTGCCCGAACTGCGGGGCGCAGTTTGAGCTCAAGAGCAGGAACTCCGGCGAAGCGGCATTCGACGGCAAAGTCATGGACGGCGAATACCGCACCATGATAAGCCGCATCACATCGCTGAACAATCCGAGTTTCTTCTTCATGCATTACGACCGCTTTCAGGTCAACAATCTGGTCATCGTGCCCAATTGCTTCTTCTCGCCCGATGTCATCGAGAAGCGCAGGCCGCTGCCGCCCGGGGCAAAGCGCGCGGGATGGGAGGGCTGCAATATCCTGATGCAGCGAATACCCGCGATGGCCAAGATCCCCGTGATCCTCGACGGCAGCCCCTTGCCGAGGGGCGAGGTGGTGCGCGCCTTCAGGAGAGTGTACGCCCTGCAGGCGCATTCCCTCAAAGGGCGCGGCTGGATAGTGGACACACTCAGGCTTGTGGAGCGCCTGGGGAGCAGTTTTACCCTCGACGAGATGTACCGGTTCGCCCCTGAGCTGCAGCGGAAATATCCCGACAATCATAACATCCGGGCCAAGATACGCCAGATGCTCCAGATACTGCGCGACAAGGGGATCATAGCATTCGGGGCGCGGGGGAAATACCGCCGCCTCTGACCGCGGAGAGCGGAAGCGGGAAACGACGTCCGCAGGCGGGCTTATAGTGCCTCCCGTGAGGGCGTCTGCGGCGGGAGGGAGCCGCAAAAAGCGGGCGTTATATTTTACCATGTCTCGACAAAGGAATATCTTTGCAGTTAAAATCAGAACAATGGACAAGATTACAGGAATAGGCAATGCACTGGTCGACTCGCTGGTGCATATCACCGACGATGCCGAACTGGAGCGCCTGAAGCTCCCCAAGGGCTCCATGCAGCTTATCGACGAGCAGCAGTACGCTGCCCTGAGCCGTGAGATGAACAGGCTCTCCCCGAAGTGCGCCACGGGCGGCTCGGCGGCCAACGCCATGCTGGCGCTGGCACGGCTGGGACGGAAGCCCGGATTTATCGGCAAGACGGGCGACGACGAGATGGGGCGCTTCTACGCCGGCACGATGAGCGCTGCGGGCGCGGACATCCACGTCGCCCATTCGTCTCTGCCCACGGGCGTCGCCTCCACATTCATCTCGCCCGACGGTCAGCGCACATTCGCCACATTTCTCGGCGCAGCCGCTACGCTTGAGCCCGCAGACATCAGGCCCGAGATGATAGAGGGCAGCCGGTATCTCTATCTGGAGGGATATCTGGTGCAGAACCACGCGCTCATAGACCGCGCCGTGGAGATCGCAAAGCAGGTTGGGGCGAAGGTTTGTCTCGACCTGGCGAGCTACAACATCGTGGAGCAGGACCGCGCCTACTTTGAGCGCCTGGTAAGCGGGAGCGTGGACATTGTCTTCGCCAACGAGGAGGAGAGCCGCGCCTTCACAGGCCTCGAGCCCGAGGCTGCCGCCGAGCGGATGGCCACGATGTGCGACACGGTGATCGTGAAGCTCGGCGCCGCAGGGTCGATGGCGCGTTCGCGCTCGGTAAGAGGCGGCGCTGCCCGCGTCCCGGCAGGACGGGTGGAGCACGTGGTCGACACGACGGCGGCCGGCGACTTTTTTACCGCAGGCTTCATGTACGCTCTCACGGAGGGATGCGATCTCGAGACCTGCCTCAGGACCGGCACACTGCTCTCCACCGCCGTCATTCAGGTCACCGGTACGGCTCTGAGCGATGAGAAGTGGAGCGAAATAAGGAAAGAAACAGACGCCCTATGCAAATAATCAGAAACACTCTGGGGAGAATAGCGGCCATAGCGATGGCAATCGTTATGGCGTCCCTTCCCCTGACGAGGCTGAGCGCACAAAGCGATCACAACTTTGAGACGGCCAAAAACCTCGACATATTCAACAACCTGCTCAAGACCGTAGACCTCTACTACGTGGACACCATCGATGCCGGCAAACTGGTCAAGACCGCCGCCGACGCGATGCTGGAGACGCTGGACCCCTACACCAACTATTTCCCCGAGAGCGAAAGCAACGACCTCAAGCAGATGCTCACCGGCCGCTACGGCGGAATGGGCGCGCTCATCCACTTCAACAAAGAGCTGCACCGCTGCATCATCGCCGAGCCCTTCAAAGGCTCTCCCTCTGCCGAGGCGGGGCTCCGTGCGGGCGATATCATCATAGCCATCGACGATAAGACCTTCGGGCCGATAACTGACAACGACGACACGGGCAAGTTTACCGAGAGCGTGAGCAGCGCGCTGCGCGGCGAGCCCGGCACAACGGTCAGGATCAAGATAGAACGCCCGGGAGAGAAGAAGCAGCGAGTGGTGGCCGTCAAGAGAGCCGCTATCAAGAGCCCCGCCGTGACATGGTACGGCATGGTGGGCGACAAGGGCTACATCAACCTGTCCCAGTTTACCGAAGGCTGCGCCGCTGAGATGCACAGCGCCGTGGAGGACCTTCGCCAGAAGGGCGCCAAGGGGCTTGTGATAGACCTCAGGGGCAACGGCGGCGGTTCGCTCGAGGAGGCCGTGGACATCGTAAACCTGTTTGTGGGCAAGGGAAAGACCGTAGTAAGCCTCAAGGGCAAGGTAAAGGCCTCCAATCAGACTCTCAGCACAGAGCACGACGCCCTGGTGCCCGACATGCCCATTGTGGTGATGGTCAACGGCGGCAGCGCCTCGGCCTCGGAGATCATGGCCGGCACACTGCAGGACTACGACCGCGCGGTCATCGTCGGCTCGCGCACCTACGGCAAGGGCCTCGTACAGCAGACACGCCCGCTGCCCTACAACGGCGTGATCAAGGTGACCACCAGCAAATATTACATTCCCTCGGGCCGCTGCATACAGGCCATCGACTATTCCAACCGCAACGCAGACGGCAGCGTGGGCCGCATACCCGACAGCCTGACGCATGTGTTCCACACCGCTGACGGCCGCGAGGTGAGGGACGGCGGCGGCATACTCCCCGACAGCATCGTGAGCGTCGACAGCGTGGCCAACATCGTCATCTATCTCAGCCCATCCATGACCACCTCGCAGGTGCTCTTCGATTTCGTGACGGACTATGTACAGCGCCATCCCACAGTGGCTCAGCCCACCGACTTTGACATTTCCGACGAGGAATATGCGCGGTTCTGCACCTACGCCCGCGAACATAAGTTCAAATACGACCAACAGAGCGGCAAACTGCTTGCGAGCCTCAAGAAGACCGCCGCATTTGAGGGTTACGATATCAAGGATGAGGTAGCCGCCATCGAAGCCAAGCTCAACCACAACGAGGATTACGATTTCGCTCACTGGAAGCCCGAGATAAAACGCCTGCTCAACTCCGAGATAATGCTTCGCTACTATTATCGCGAGGGAGCCGTGCGCAACGCTCTCAACGGCGATAAAGTCTTTGAGACGGCTGTGGGCATTCTGGACCATCCCGAGGTCTACTCCTCCATTCTTTCCCCGAAAAACAAGCAAAAGACCAAGTAATATGTCCATTGAAATACGCCGTGTGACCACCAAGAAGGAGCTCCGGGAGTTCATACGCTTCAATTACGAGCTCTACAAGGACAATCCCTACTCTGTGCCCGACCTCCTGGAGGACATGCTCTCCACGTTCTCCAAGACCAAGAATCCCGCGTTCGAGTTCTGCGAGGCGGACTACTTTCTGGCCTACAAGGACGGCAAGCTCGCCGGCCGTGTGGCCGCCATCATCAACCATCGCGCCAACAACACATGGAACACCCGCAATGTGCGCTTCGGCTGGATAGATTTTATCGACGACCAGCAGGTATCGGCGGCCCTCATCTCGGCCGTGAAGCTCTGGGGCAAGCAGCGCGGCATGACCGACATCGTGGGGCCGCTCGGATTTACAGACATCGACGCCGAGGGAATGCTCATCGAGGGCTACGACCAGCTCTCCACGATGGCCACCATCTACAATTATCCCTACTATCCTCGCCACATGGAGGCCCTGGGCTTTGAGAAGCAGACCGACTGGATAGAGATGCGCCTCACAGTGCCCGAGAGGCTGCCCGACGAGTATGCACGCATCGCGGAGCTCGTGAAGCGCCGCTACAACCTGCACATCCGCAAGCTCAAGTCGCGTCAGGAGATATTCCACTCGGACATCGTGCGCAAGATCTTCGACATTATCAACGAGGCCTACGCTCCGCTGTTCGGCTACTCCAAGATGAGCAACCGCCAGATAGAGCTCTATGTCAAGGAATACTTCCCGCTGCTCGACCTGCGCATGATCACCATCGTGGAGGACGCCAACAATGAGCCCGTAGCCGTCGGCGTCTCCATGCCGTCGCTCTCCCGGGCCCTGCAGAAGGCTCACGGGAAGCTCTTCCCCACTGGCTGGTACCACCTGGCCCGCGCCCTCTTTGTCAAGCACTCCCCCACGCTCGACCTCCTGCTCGTGGGCGTCAAGAAGGAGTATCAGAACAAGGGCGTCAACGCGCTCCTGTTCGCCGACCTCATCCCGATATACATCAAGATGGGATTCAAATACGGCGAGACCAATCCCGAGCTCGAGACCAATGAGAAGGTGCAGGCGCAATGGAAATACCTCAGCGGCAGGATACACAAACGCCGCCGCTGCTACCATAAATCGTTATAAAATATCAGATTTCATGAAGACAAAACTTATCACTCTGCTGCTGGCGGCGCTCACCGCGCTGCCCATGACCGCACGTACACGCAAGGCTCTCTATGTCATTATCGATGGCATACCGGCCTCGCAACTGGAACGCCTCAAGCCTCCCGTCCTGAGCTCCATAGCCCGCGAAGGAGCCTATTCACGCGGCCACTGCGGCGGTGATGTGGGCCGCTACAATGAGACCCCTACCATCTCGGCCATAGGCTACAGCAACATCAATACCGGCACATGGATGAACAAGCACAATGTGCGCGGCAACAGTAACATTCAGGCCAACTACAACTACCCCACCCTCTTCCGCCTGGCCAAGGATCAGAAGCGCCCCTTCACGACGGCCGTCTACACCTCGTGGACGGACAACCGCACCATCCTCCTCGGCGAGGGCCGGCCTGAGACACGCCACCTGAAGATAGACTATATCGTGGACGGCTTCGACCTCGACAAGGCCCGCTTCCCGCACAAGGACGGCGACCGCGAGGTGCTGGACTACGACGCCGCCACCTGCAAGGGCGCGGCCGAGTGTATCGCCAATCACGCCCCCGACCTCAACTGGCTCTACCTCTGGTATACCGACGACGCCTATCATATCAACGGCCACGGCCACATCGGCGACGAGGCCATCATGAGCGAGGACTCGCTGCTGGGCCAGGTGTGGCGCGCCATTCAGAAACGCGAGAAGGAGCACGATGAAGAGTGGCTCGTGATAGTGACCACCGACCACGGCCGGCAGTATGACGGCCACAGCCACGGCGGCCAGTCGACCACGGAGCGCACGATATGGATGGCCACCAACTATAAGAAGGTCAACGGCGAGTTCTCGCCCTCGCGCCTCTCCCACGTGGACATCTACCCCACCATCTGCCGGTTCCTCGGCTTCGAGATCCCCGAAGAGCAGCGGCCTGAACTGGACGGTGTCTCCTTCATCGGGCCCGAGGACATCTACGACCTCGACATTGAGCCCTGGGACGGCGACGTGACGCTCCACTGGAAGCACACCAAGAAGCGTGTCAACGCCGACATCTACTACGCCGCGTCGAACAACTACGCCTCGGGCGGCAGCGACCGCTGGGTGAAGGTGGCCACAGTGCCCTCTACCGACGGGAGCTACCGATTCAAGGCCGGCAGCCTGCCGAAGGCCAGCTTCATCAAGTTTGCCGTTATCACATCCAACACGGCGCTCAACCGCTGGTGGAAGTAACTGCCGCCCGTCGCAGCAATCGCCGCGCGCAAAAGACCCCGGATGATTCGCTCCATTGGGAAAATTCTACTATATTTGTAGCGATTCACGACAGATTCACTTATTAAACACTACAAGAACATGGCAAAGAGAAATGAGATTTTTAAATGTGCCGAATGCGGCAATATCGTAGAAGTTATCGTGCCCACGGACAAGGCGATGTGCGGCATGACGCAGCTCACGGAGAACACTACTGACGCAGCCACCGAGAAGCATGTGCCCGTGGTGGAGAAGATCGCGGGCGGCTACCGCGTGACGGTGGGCGAGGTGGAGCACCCGATGACGGAGGCCCACTACATCCAGTTCATCGAGCTCATCACGGACCGGGGCGAACTGCTGCGCAAATACCTCACGCCGAGCGACAAGCCCGTGGCCGAGTTCAAGACCGACGCCAAGAACGTGTACGCGCGCGAGTACTGCAACCTGCACGGCCTTTGGCGCTCCAAGTAAGGCTCCGGGCAGCGGCGGAAAATGCTTTTTTCCGACAATTACGCCGCCGGGCCGCAGAACATTCCGAAAGAACATTATCATCATTAAGCCGGACCACCTCGAAGTGGTTCGGCTTAATTCGTTTATGCCGCAAGGGGCGATAATCGACGCTTAACTGGGCGAAGCCTAACTGGGAGGGCCGCTGCCCTCAGCGGCCAAGAGCAAGTTGGGAAAACTAATGAGCGGCTAAGCGGCAGGGGATTCACATCGCGCACTTCTTAGCGCAATTCCTTACGCGGCGGACGGCCGCGAGGGCAGCGGCCAAGAGCGAGTCGGTAAATCTTACGTGCTGTAAGCGGCGAGAAATTAGTATCGCGTATTCCTTCGCGCACTTTCTTATGCGGCGGACGGCCGCTGAGGGCAGCGGCCCTCCCAGTTATTTCACACGCAAATTCAAAACACGAATCTTACATTTATATGTTGTCATCCTCCTGTACGGCTGATCTAATTTCGTCATATGAAAAACGTCCCTTTTCCAGATTGTCGAAAAAGACTCTTCCCCACTCTTCAAAAACCCTCCCGCATGCGGGGATACTCACATAGGACATAAGTGAAATTACATTTGAGGTAGTTCTCCTCGTCTCAAATGTAGTTTTGGCCTTCCGGGAGCACTGAAAATCATATATTTACAACGGGCAAAAAAACACCTCTGGAGACGCCTCGAACGAGGGCAAGGAAAATCGATAAGCGCGGCGATAACTGGGAGGGCTGCTGCTCTCAGCGGCCGCATGCCCAATAAGGCAAAGCGCGAAGTAATTTACGGTGCAAGTGACTCTCGATAGAAGTAGATGCGCATAGAGCACTCTACCCTTCTATACCTTTCGCGGCGGCGGACGGGCCGCGCAGCAGCGGTCCTCCCAGCTAAAATGTCTCAAATGTATGTCGCGTATTCCTTCGCGCACTTATGCGGCGGGCGGGGCAAAAGGGCGGCGGGCCAAGTTCTAAAGCAGCCTCATAGGCGGGAGGGAAAGCCCGCGCGCGAAATTCATTGCGAGCGCCCGGCTTATGCTGCTGAATTTCATTATCTTTGCATCAGAATCATTTGCCGTAACAGGCCACCATATCATGAGACATTTCCTCTTTCATCCGTTCCTTACCACCGCCCTCAGACGGGCGGCGCAGACCATACTGCCGTGCATCGCCCTGCTCCTGAGCGCTCAGGCGGGCGCCGACACCATCGCCACCGTATTCTCGCCCGACAGCTCCATCGTCGTGAACGTCAGCCTCGGCGACAAGGGCGCGATCTACTACAATGTGCAGCACGGCGGCCGCACGCTCATCAGCGACTCCAGGCTGGGGCTCAGGGCGGCGAACATGAACTTCACCGAGGGCCTCACATTCACAGGCTGCGACACCGCCGCCATCGATGAGACCTACACCCTGCCCGTCGGCAAGCGGAGCTCATACCTGAACCGCTGCAACGAGATGACCGTCCACTTCCGCAAGACCATCCGTCGCTTCGACGTCGTGGTGCGCGCCTACGACGATGGCGTGGCGCTCAGGTACGCCATAAGCGGCGGCCGCGGCGGATACACCGTGACGGCCGACAGCACACAGGTGTGCTTCCCGGGATTTCAGAAGTGCTGGGCGCAGGAGTACATCAAGACCTACGAGGGCCACTACAACGGCCGCACATGGGCGCAGACGGCCGCGCTCCCGGGGCAGAAGATGTGCGCCCCCGTGCTCGTGCAGACCTCGGGCGGCAACGGCGATTGGGCGCTGGTGACCGAATCGGACGTGACGGGCACATTCTGCACCTCGGCCATGGTGGCCGACAGCCTGAGCAAGGGCCTGTTCCGCTACTCGATGGCCGGCAACGCCACCATCCAGATACCGTTCACCTCGCCGTGGAGAACCGTCTTCATCGGCTCGCTGCCCACGCTCGTAGAGTCGACGCTCAACGAGAACCTCTGCCCCGCCTCCACCATCGACGATGTGAGCTGGATCAGAACGGGCCTCTCGTCGTGGGACTGGGGAAGCCTTGACGGCAACGACGCGAAGAACCTCAGTTTCATAAAGAGATGTATCGACTACGCCGCCGTGGAGCACTGGCCCTACTTCACCCTCGACGCGGGATGGGACGGCGCGCCCTACCGCCTCAAGGACGTGACCGACTATGCCGCGCGCAAGGGAGTCAAGGTGTTTATCTGGACCCACCAGAACCGCTTTCAGACCAATAAGGCTCAGATCAGGGAAATACTCCGCCGGTGGAAGGACATCGGCTTTGCGGGCATCAAGGTGGACTTCTTCGAGAGCGACGAGCAGAGCATGATGCTCAAGTATCAGTACCTGCTCGAGGTGGCCGGCGAGGTGGGCCTGATGTGCAACTTCCACGGGGCCACCAAGCCCACGGGCCTGAGGCGCACCTATCCCAACCTCCTCTCGCGCGAGGGCGTGTTCGGCGGCGAGAACTACTACTGGGGCGGAGATGTCTCGGCCGCGCACAACATCAATCTCGCCTTGACGCGCAATGTGATAGGGCCGATGGACTACACGCCGGTCGAGTTCGCCAGCCGCGCGGGCGTCCTGCGCCACCGCACCACATGTAGCCATCAGCTGGCGCTCGCTGTGCTCTACGAGTCGGGCATTCAGACGATGAGCGAGTCGTACAACAACCTGCTGCCATCCGTCGCCGCGCCGATGCTCAGGGGGATGCCCGCCTCATGGGACGAGACAAAATGTATCGACGCCTCGCCCGACAAATATGTGACCATCATGCGCCGCAAGGGCGACGACTACTATGTCGCCTCCATCAGCAGCGGCGCGCGCACCATCAGGCTGTCGCTGTCCTTCCTCGGCGAGGGCGACTATACGGCCCAGATATACCGCGACGGCACCTGCCCCTCGAGTATCGCCTACGAGGAGAAGACGGTGAACCGTAGTCAGACGCTCCTTCTGGCCGTCAAGAGCAGCGGCGGATGCAGCATACGGTTCACCAAGACGCCCCATAAGCAGCCCTTCCGCATCACGGCCGAGGCCGAGAACGGCACATTCCAGGGCAACATCACGCGCGAGACGGACAACACGGGCAACTGCTCCGGCGGGCAGTATGCCGGCTATGTGGGCAACGGCAACACGGTGACCAACACCGTCAGCGTCCCCGCCGCCGGCGTCTACGACATGACCATATTCTACATGACCATGGACGACCGCAACATGTTCGTTCAGGTGAACGGCGGCGCACAGAAGACCTACGCCTTCACCGGTAAGGGAAGCTCCTGGGGCGGCAGCGGCCTGGCCATGAAGACCGTCAAGGTGCTCCTGCGTAAGGGCAGCAACACCATCACCTACGGCTACGGGGCCGGAGGATACTGCCCCAACGTCGACCGCATCGAGTTGACGCCTTCGGCAGATTATCAGAGCCTCACAGTGGCGCGCATCCTCGCGCCCGCTCAGACGACGGGCCATTTCTCCGCTGCCGAGACCGTCCGCGCCCGCTTCACAGGCGGCGACACCGATCTTAAGAACGTGAAGGTGAGCTACCAGACAGACTACGGCGAGCGCGTGGTGGACAGCATTCCCCTCCTTAGCGCCGGCGACACGGTGGACTATGAGTTCAGCCGCAAGGCGGACCTCTCCGCGGCGGCCAATCACTCTCTGCTCGTATGGATAGAGCCCGACAGCACGCGCGGCATCGTGGGCGACATGGCTTCGGCGCAGCTGACCACCCTTCCCTCCGCCGATGAGAAGGCCGTGAGCTGGGCGAGCGAGGGTGGCAAGGTGGGCGGCTCCAGCTACTACTCCGCCAGCGCCCCGGCCTCCAACCTTATCGACAACAACGAGGCCACCGGATGGACCGACGGCAGCAGCAGCGCGCCATGGGTAACGATATCCCTGCCGCAGACCTACCGCGTGACGCGCCTGGTGATGCGCGACGGAGCCTCCACAGGGAGCGGCAGGAACACCGACCACTACACCGTCTACGTCAGGCCCGACACCAAGTCGACATGGACCGAAGTGCTGGACACCTACTACCGCGAGGGCGACACGGTGAAGGTGGACAACCTCACGCCCGTCAACGCGCAGCAGGTGAGAGTCGTCTTCGCGCGCCCGCTGGACGGCAGCGCGCTCAGCCTTTACAGCATAGACATCTACGGCGACACGGCGCTCATCAACGCCATCCACAGCGTCACCGTCCCCGCCTCGCGCGCCTCTGAGAGGGTCAACGTCTACACGCCCGACGGCGCTATGGTGCGCAGCGGCGTCCCCGCAGCCCGCGCCCTCGACGGCCTCGGCAGGGGTGTCTACATCGTGGGCGAGAGGAAGGTCATCGTCCGCTGACCGCGCACAGGCGTGTCCCCCGGCAGCCGCCTGAGAACACCCGCCCGCGCACACAGCGCTGAGTTTATTTGTGTAAAAGCCTCAACGATCAGGGAAATTGCCCGCCGCCCGCGCACTTCTACAACCTTTCCTTAACGCGCTCCGGCTGGCTAACGCAGTCCAATCCTCCCGCGAACGCATTCCGGAAAGGACTTCCCGTTTACGCGGAAAATTTCACAGCACATGAAAAGATCCCCCTTGGGACAAGAGTAAATTCTACTACGAGATAAAAATTTTTATCTCGTAGTAGACGATCGTTCTACTCGCAGAAGAAAAAATTTATCTCGCAGTAGAATTTCTACCATTGCGAGACACTGAATTTTACATAAATAAAAAGGCCATTCTGGGCGCTTCCGAAGGGCATTCCAAGGCCTTTCGAAACGACGGAAACGGCTCTGGAAAGCAGCGCTCGGGAGCGTCAGAAGCGCGTGAGGCGCTCGGGGAGAGGGGGCATGGCGCCGCTCTGTGTGCAGACGTAGGCGCTCACATCGACAGCGCGGCGGTGGGCGTCGGCAAGGCTCAGGCCGTGGAGCAGCGAGGCGGCAAAGGCGCCGGTGAACGAGTCGCCCGCTCCGACAGTGTCGGCCACCATGACGCTGGGCGTCTGGAAGAACGACATCTCGTCGGCGGAGAACACGTAGCTGCCGCCTACGCCGCAGGTAAGCACCACACACATCAGTCCCCAGCGCTGGAGGATAGTCATGCAGCGGTCGCGCACTTCCGTCTCGGGGAGCGAGAACAGCCGGCCGAAGACAGCGAGCTCCTCGTCATTGATCTTAAGGATATTGCAGGCCTGAAGGGAACTGTCGATGACCTCGCGCGAATAGTAGTGGCCGCGGAGGTTGATGTCGAGGATCTTCATGCTATCAGCGGGCATCGCGGCGAGGTAACTGCGTATCGTAGCGCGCGAGACCTCGCTCCGCTGGGCCAGCGACCCGAAGCACACACAGCGGCAGGCGGCTGCGGAGGCCGCAATCTCGGGGGTGAAGGGGATGTTATCCCAGGCCACTCCCTCGGTAATGCTGTAGGAGGGCACGCCGTCCTCGTCGAGCGTCACGCCGACCGTACCCGTGGGAAAGTCTACGCGGGGTATGATATAATCGAGTCCCTTGCTGCGGAGCTCGCTGAGCGTCTCAGCGCCGAGGTCATCGGTGCCCACGGCGCTCACGGCGAGAGCGTCCAGGCCGAACTGCCCCGCGTGAAAGGCGAAGTTGGAGGGCGCGCCGCCCAGTTTGCGGCCGCCGGGGAGCATGTCCCAGAGCACTTCGCCCAATCCTGTCACATATTCCATATCATTTTGTTTTGATGGTCACACCATAGATTATCAGATAGAGAGTGCCGGCTGCCATGACGGCTACAGCGCCCGCCTGCCCCATCATGTCGCTCATGAAGCCCATGATGAGGGGGAAGATGGTGCCGCCGAAGAGGCCCATGATCATCAGTCCGCTCACGGCGTTCTGCCTGTCGGGCACAGCCAGCAGGGCGCGCGACATGACGAGCGAGAAGATGTTCGAGTTGCCCAGTCCGACGGCAGCGATGGAAGCGTAGAGCACAGCGGGACTGCTGCCCAGCATGAGGCCCGCCATGGAGAGGGCCATGAGGCCGGCGGAGATGAGGAAGAAGAGTTTGTGGTCCATGCGCCTGAGCAAAACAGCGCCGGTAAAGCATCCCAGGGTACGGAAGATGAAATAGAGCGACGTGGCAAAGGCGGCGCTGTTGAGGGGAATGCCGAGGCGCTCCATGAGAATCTTGGGCGCAGTGACATTGGCGCCCACGTCGATGCCTACATGGCAGAGGATGGCGATGAAGCAGAGCACCACGACGCTGCGCGAGAGCAGGCGGAAGCACTCGACATACTGCCCGAAGAGCCCCTTGCCGCCGCCCTCATCGGCCGTGCTGTCGGCGGGAGACTCCTCTACCCTCGTGAAGCCCAGCAGCAGCGCAGCCAGCAGGCCCACGATGAAATAGATGGCGAAGAGCACACGCCAGCCCAACAGCGGCACGGACGCCGTAGCGCCCCACATGGCGATATAGGGCGCGAGAAACGAGGCGATGGCCTTGATAAACTGCCCGAAGGTGAGCGTCGAGGCCAGGTAGCGCCCCGTGACGAACGAGGAGACGAGCGGATTGAGCGACGTCTGCATGATGGCGTTGCCGATACCCAGCAGGCAGAACGAGACAGCCATCGTCACGATGCCCTCGCCCGTGAGCGGGATGAAGAGCGAGACAATGGTCACCAAGAGCGAGAGCATCACGGTGTTCTTGCGCCCTATCCGGTTCATCAGCACGCCCGTGGGCACAGAGAACACGAGGAACCACAGGAACACAAGCGAGGGGAAGATGTTGGCCTGCGAGTCGGAGAGGTGCATGTCGGCCTTGACATAGTTGGACGCGATGCCGACGAGGTCGACAAAGCCCATGGCGAAGAAGCAGAACATGACGGGCACCATGGCCCTCATCATCTTTTTGTCAGTCATAATGGTATCAGTTTGGGGAAATCAGTCGATGGGATAAATCCTGGTCTTGACGCTGCCCGTGACGGAGAGATCCGTGTAGGGCGCTGTGGGGAAGATGATGTTGGTCATTGCCATGGTTCCGTCGGCGTCGAAGACCTCGAGGGAGGTGCGGTCGAGGAAGAGGCGCAGGTTGTAGCGGCCGCCGCTGAGCGGCGCCGTGATGCGCGAGGCGTAGCGGTCGTTGATAGCGGGGATGGCGCTTCTGGTGCGGTCGAGCGTGATGGTGCCGGCCTTGGAGTCGACGATGAGCCTGAGGTTCTCGCCGCCGGCGTTGCTGAAGGTGATGGTGCCGCTGCCGCGCAGCGCGGCTGTGATCTCGCAGGCGGTGGTGAGCTGTTTCGTGGCGGGCTTGCGGGCGCGGAGCATCTCAGGAGCGGGCTCTACGCATAGGGCGGTGCTTCCGTCACGCTTTACGAGGCTCAGGTCGCGGGCTATCGAGTTGGCGCTGCGATACTGGCGCGTGGGCACGGCGCTGGCATACTGCCAGTTGCTCATCCAGGCCAATGCGACATGGCGGCCGTCGGGCGCGCCGCTGAAGGTGACCGTGGCGTAGTGGTCCTTGCCGTAGTCCATCCAGTGAACATCCTCGGGGCGGCCTTCCGGCACAAAGCGACTGCCGTCGAAGTCTCCGATGAAATATTGCGTAGCCGAACCGCCGTTGGGGCCGCCGTCGCCGATGTTGACGATGAGCAGCCATTTGCTCTCGCCGGTGCCTCTGACCTTCATGCGCACCATGTCGGGGCATTCCCAGACGCCGCCGTGCGAGCCGTAGCCCTTGCCGAAGCGGCCTGTCTCCCTCCAGTGGAGCAGATCCTCGGAGGCGTAGAAGCGCACCTCCTGGCCGGCGGCGAGCACGAGGCCCCAGCGGCCGCGCTCCTCGTCGCGGAACACCTTGGGATCGCGAAAGTCGGGCACATCGCCCGTGATGACGGGATTGCCGGGGTAGCGCGTGAAGGTCATGCCCCCGTCGCGGCTCACGGCCACGCACTGTGTCTGGCTCTCGCCCGCGGCGGTGTAGAAGGCCAGCACCGCGCCCGCGCCGTAGCCCGAGACATTAGCGCTGTCCACGACACACGAACCGCTGAAGACTGTGCCCAGCGCATCGGGCCTGAGAGCGATGGGCTCCTCCTTCCAGTGGACGAGATCGCTGCTCACGGCATGGCCCCACGACATATTCTCCCAGAGAGAGCCGTAGGGATTGTACTGATAATAGAGATGCCATTTGCCGCCGGCGTAGAACATGCCGTTCGGGTCATTCATCCATCCGTAGAGCGGTGTATGGTGATAGAGCGGGCGAAGGCGTTCGCGATTGGATGTATCAAAGGTGTCGGAGTACTTGAGCAGCTTCCAGAGGGCGATGTCCGAGAGAGCCCTGACATCGCGTCCGCTGCCGGAGATGTGGAGGTCGAGCAGCGCGTCCTTGCCCTGCCAGGCGGAGAGCTCGAGCGGCACATAATAGTCAGCCTTTGTGGTGGCGAGGCGCACATTGAGCGTCTGCTCGGCGCGGCCTCCCACGATGACGGTGAGCCGGTCGTTGTCCGTCCGCTCCTCCACGGGCAGCAGGAGATACTTGTGCGCGGTGTTGAGGCGGAGCATGGCGTGATTGCCGCTCAGGACGGACGGCGCTATCTCGTCGCCCCACGCGCTGCACGTCATGAGGGTAAACAGCAGGATGAATGCAGCCTCTGTTACTAAGGAAACTATTCGCGACGCTGCGGAAGCCTTTCGCGAGACTAAGGAAAATATTCCCGGCATCATGATGGTATTATTGTTGGCAAATAAAATCTTCGTACGCCTCCCCGCGACCACTTCGGGCGCCTCTCAGGAGCCTCCGGACTGCGCTGCATCGGCTACGGACAGCCGCTCCGATACTATCGGGCGCCTCATAGGAGCCTCCGGACGGACAATTTATACAGGTCCGCCGCCGTTCCGGTACTATCGGGCGTCACGATGAAGTCTCAGGTCAGCGCTGCATCGGCTACGGGCCTCGCCGCGAGCGCAAAGCGGATCAGGTATCCGCCCTCCGGCACCTCCGCTACCGCAACGCAAGGCGATTATACGGCAAAGGGAGGCGCCGAAGCGCCTTCCCTGTACACCGATTCTTATTTCGTTTTCGCCCGCACTGCGGCCTCATGCAGCCGTGCGCCTTACTTATGCGCCGGCTCTGCGGATGGGCGCGCATACATTGCGGCCCGACATGCCGGCTCTGCGGCTGCGCGCCCCGCGGGGATTACCACTTATCCTCGGGCTTCTCGCCATTGTACACGCTCTTGGGCACCCACTCGATAAAGTCCGGACCGAAGTTAGCAGGACCGTTGAGCAGTGACTTCATACGCATGTAGTAGGTGACGCCGGGCTTGCAGACGGCCGTCGTAACGATGTGGCGCAGCTTTGCACCGCCCGGGCCGTAGCTGCGTCCGCCCTCTACGACATTGGTAGAGTTGAAGCCGAAGCAGTTGGGGCACTTCATGAAGGTGTGGTTGCGCATATTCTTGTCGTTCTCCCTGTTGGCGTCGGGGTCGTCGGGGTCGTCCTTCACCCATCCTATTACCGGGTTGCCGGGCTCTATACGGGCGTCGATAGGCAGACCCACGGCCGAGAGGTTGTTGGGGTCGGTGCCGAAGTAGAACTGCAGCATACCGCGGCCGGAGTCGTTGCAGTAGCCCAGACGGAGCTCATAGGTGCCCTCGTAGGGCACGGGTGGCAACTGCCACGTTATGTCGTAGTAGCCTTCGAGCACTATATCATCGGCCTCATAGTTGAGCCAGTTGATGCTGTAGTTGTTGATGGAGATAAAGAGTGTCTGGTCGGTAAACCTGACCTTCCTGCAATAGCCGGCGGGCAGCATGTTGTAGATATTCTGCGGCTGCTGCCTGAGGCCGTTGGTGATGAGCTCGTGCTGCATGGTCTGCGTGTCCCAGCGCATCCTCTCGTTGAGCACCTTGTAGGGCACGTCGTTGGAATATACCAGTATGTCGTCGATGACATGGTAGAAGCCGTTGAGCGCCTGATTGTCGCGATGGCCGTTGCTGCTCAGCACGAGTGTGCCCTTTATGGGCACTTCGAGCTCGTCATAGGTGTCCTCGTCATATTCGCTCACATAGCGGTTGATGCGTATGCCGTCGGTCTGCCGGCCGAGGGTGAACTTGATGATGCGGTGGTCCTTGCCCATCGTCTCGTAGTATTCAAACTTGTCTATACCCAGCTGCTCGGGCCTGTTGTAGGAATAGCCGAGCTGAGCCTTGGTGATGACTATATTATTATATGCCAGGGCAGCATCGATAAGGTGATAGCCGACAAACTGATTGAGGGCATTGTCGAGGCTCGTGGGATCGCTGCTCGTAGCCTTGGGATAGTACTCCTTGACCTTGGCGTCGATTATTGGCATCACCTCGTCCCAGTTGGTCACCACGCCGCCCACGACATTGAGCTTGAAGCCCCAACGCGCCTCAAGCAGGGAGTCTGGCTCCACGAAGGCCGTATAGCCGCTGTTGTGGTGCAGAGGCTCGTTGAGCCGCTCGCCGTACCAGACGTGCTTGTAGTTCTGCGGGTGGTCCTCCAGCTCGTAGGCATCGTCGCGGTACTTGGTCATGCTGTCGGCCCAGGAGGTGACCTCCAGCAGGTGGGCGAAGACGCGCGTGTTGTCCTGCAGGCCCAGCAGGCCAGGGAGAGACGTAGAGGCGGGCATTACCACATTGTCCACGACATGGACATATCCGTTCTCCACCTCGTTGTCGCTGTTGATGATGGTCGAGAAGGTATTGACGCGGGTGATGACGCGGCCGGTATCATTGGCTACGAAGTTGATGGCTATGTAGCGGTCGGCCATCGTCTTGAGCTGCAGCACACCCTCCTGAAAGTCGGTGCTCTTGTAGGCCTCGACATTGCCGTTGTCGATGATGGAGTTGAACACGATCACCTGAGCCATCGAGTCGCTCACGGCGTTGATGTCATAGTCCTTCTGATTGTAGACCGAGTCGAGGAAATGCTGCACGGCGCTGTTGACCGGCACGAAGCAGGTATAGTTGCCGCGGGAGGAGAGCATGTGATCCATGGTAGAGCCCTTGCCCATACCCGAGCGGGCCTTGGTGAGGAGGGTATAGTAGTAGCTGAGCTCCGGCTGACTCTTGATAAAGTCGGAGGCGCTCTCACCCGTAAACACGAACAGGTTTGATTCGTCAATCTTGTCGGAGCAGCCGGTCATGCCGAATGCTAACGCAATCATGGCAATGCAGGCCGCAAGTGTCATACTATGCAGGGAGAAATATTCCCCCTTCTTTCTTCCTTTTGTTTTCATAATATCTATGCTTTTATCCGTAACAAAAATAAGCAAAATCCCGTCGTTCGTGTTATTTTTTTCAATTAAATCGACGAATTTTTACATGACCCCTCCATTTTGGCCATAAAATCACGCTCCGAAGAGCCCTTTTATGAGGAACCAGATGACAGGCACCAGCAGCGAGGGCAGCAGATTGAGCGTCTTGCAGTCCTTGATATTGAGCAGCGAGAGGCCCGACCCGGCTATCATCAGACCGCCGATGATAAGCAGTTCGGCCATGAGCGCATTGCTCACCGCGCTGCTGGAGATCGTGGCCACGAGATAGAACATGCCCTGCCAGAGAAACAGCACGGGCGCCGCCAGGATCATCCCGATGCCGTAGGTTGAGGCAAAGACGGTGGAGCTCACCAGGTCGAGACACGAGTTGGTGTAGAGAAATGTGTTGTCGCCCTTGAGGGCGCTGATCACCGGCCCGAGCATCGAGAGCGGCCCGATGCAGTAGAGCAGGATGGCCGTCGAGAGCCCCGCCGCGAGATTCTTGCCGCTCGCTCCCGAACGGGAGTGGCGCGCCACGGTCCGCCTGAAGCGCCCGTCGATGTCGAGCGCCGTGCCCGCCACGCCGCCTATGGCCAGCGACACGATGAACAGCACCGGATACCGGCTCTCCGAAAAATGGCTGATGGTGGCGTTGAGGCCGATGGCCAGAGACGCCAGACCGAGAGCGTCGAAAAGCGTCTGTTTGTATTTGTCCTTGATGCCGCGGTGCAGCAGTGCGCCCACGACAGTGCCCGTTATTATACAGAGAGTGTTGACAATAGTCCCAAGCATAGTATATCGTTTCCCCTGCGAAGATATACATTAATTTGATTCAGACGAAAGCACGCGGCAAAATTCTGCCGCCGCGCCCCATATACATATAATATATAGAATAGCCCTGCCGGCGTACTGTTTCCCCATCCGCCCGCGGCATACATATATATAATGCATCATTGGGGCTTCGGGTGGATGTTGGTATCGCGCCCGCCCGGGCACATACATATATATAATGCATCATTGCGGCGGTAGCGGCATGCGATTCTCGGAATGCACGTACAAATAATATCATGCATTCGCCCGCGCTTCGGAATGCATCTACTATGCAAATTCATCGTGCGGGAGCACTCATTCCCCACACTTCAAAAACCGTCCCGCATACTATGATACTCACATAGGACCTGAGGCAAACTACATTTGAGGTAGTTCAAAACGTCTCAAATGTGAGTTTGCCCTTCCGGGGACGCTGAAAATCATATATTTACAAAGGGGCTAAAATCGCCCTTTCCGGGGTCGCAGAAAAGCGCATTCTACACAATTTGCCATATTGCTGGGCGGTCTGATAAGAGCGAAGATTAATAATGTGAGCGACGCTGGTTGAGAGGGCCGCTGCCCTCCCAGTTATTTCTCGCGCAATACCTTGGCGCGCGTCTCGTACTCCCAGCTATATCTTCTCCATGCGGAAATCGCACGCTTTTTACGCATTTTGAAAAAGCCATTCCCCACACTTCAAAAACCGTCCCGCATACTATGATACTCACATAGGACCTGAGGCAAACTACATTTGAGGTAGTTCAAAACGTCTCAAATGTGAGTTTGCCCTTCCGGGGACGCTGAAAATCATATATTTACAAAGGGGCCCAAGGGGGATTGTCCGTGGCGGGCGGATGCCGCTGCCTAACCAAAGACGGTAATACATCTATAGAAAAAGAAGGGTATATCCCTTATCCCCTTCAGGCATGACCTGAAGGCTTTCATCTTG
>Ga0256404_1001902_pt1 | contig 48123 bp, 53 predicted proteins | sample RumenRJG_01DNA_FD_185990 | JGI IMG/M metagenome (GOLD analysis project Ga0256404, IMG submission 185990) | Bovine rumen microbial communities from Lethbridge, Alberta, Canada - RJG_01 | ecosystem: Host-associated > Mammals > Digestive system > Stomach > Rumen | place: Canada: Alberta | collected... | reverse complement strand
TGCATATTAAAAAGGTTTGGGGTCAAGCCCTTTCCTAAAAAGGGCTTGCGGGTCGAGGGCGGCGCCCTCGTCGCTCTCCGCAGAGAGCGAAATCCCCCTACATCGTGCGCTCCGCAAGGGGTGAATTTCAAAACAGTCCGGTGGACTGTTTTGAAAGAGGGGACGCCCTGCAAGAGAGGGCGTGCCCTTTTGGAAAGCGCAAAACTCTTTTCCCTCAAGCCGCCTGCAAAAAGGCGGCTTGAATCTCATATAATGAGCACCTATGACCTCCTTCGGATAAACACTATTACACAGTGCTAAATTAAATTCCGATTTATATTATACAATGAAATGTGCATAAAATCAAGGGTGAAAATTTGTTTATAGTGTACTTGAAAAATATAGGGGATTATGGTATAATAATTAGGTGCTTTAAAACTTTAAAGGAGAGTAGCAATTATGTTTTTTCAAAAAGAACTTGAAACCATGTCAAGGGCGCAGATCGAGGAGATCCAGCTCAAAAAGCTTAAACACCTTGTAAAATACTGTATGGATAACGTGCCCTTTTACAACAAAAGGCTCACCGAGGCAGGGGTGAACGAGGACAAGATCAAGCAGCTTTCGGACATTCAGTATATACCTTACACCACAAAGGCGGATATGCGGGACACTTATCCTTTCGGGCTGTTTGCTCAGCCCCTTAAAAATATAACACGTATACACGCATCATCGGGCACCACAGGCAAGCCGACAGTTGTTGGCTACACCAAGGCTGACCTTGATATGTGGAGCGACTGCATGGCAAGGCTTGTAATGGCAGCGGGTGCGAGCGATGAGAGCATTGTGCAGATATGCTTTGGCTACGGACTTTTCACAGGCGCTCTGGGGCTTCACTACGCCCTTGAAAAAATAGGCGCAACGGTCATTCCCTCATCAAGCGGAAATACCGAAAAGCAGATAATGCTGATGCAGGATTTCGGCACAAACACGCTGGTTTCCACTCCGTCGTATGCACAGTACATAGGCGAGCTTGCAAAGGAGAAGGGCGTGCTTGACAAGATAAATCTCAAACTGGGACTGCTGGGTTCAGAGGGCTGCACAGTTGAGATGAGAGATCAGATCGAAAAGACGCTGGGTATGTTCGTTACGGACAACTACGGCATGAGTGAGCTTATGGGACCGGGCGTTTCGGGCGAGTGCGAACAGCGCTGCGGAATGCACATTAACGAGGATCACTTCCTTGCGGAGATAATCGACCCAAAGACAGGCGATGTGCTTGACAAGGGCAGCGAGGGAGAGCTTGTTGTAACGACCCTTTCCAAGGAGGGCATACCGGTCCTTCGTTACAGAACAAAGGATATCACGCAGATAGATTACGAGCCGTGCAAGTGCGGAAGAACCTTTGCAAGAATGGCAAAGCCCAGAGGGCGCTCGGACGATATGCTGAAAATAAGGGGAGTAAACGTGTTCCCGTCGCAGATAGAGTCGGTGCTTATGGGATTTGACGAGGTAGCGCCCCACTATCAGCTTATACTTACAAGGTCTAATTTTGCAGATCATCTTGAAATAAAGGTGGAGCTTTCAAACACCCTCAGCCACGAGATGATAGAGAATTATCCAAAGCTTGAAGAGCTGCATGACCGCATCACCCACGACATGAAAACGGTGCTTGGAATACAGACCAAGATAACTCTTGTGGATTTCAACTCGCTGGAGAGATTTGCAGGCAAGGCAAAGAGAATTGTCGACCTGAGAGATCAGGGGAAATAAGAGTACAAAAAAGAGGACAGTTGTTAGCTGTCCTCTGATTTTTTATATGCTGTATTGTTTACTTGTCAAGGCTCTTCATCGTCGGGAAGAGCAGTACATCTCTGATAGCGGGGGAGTTGGTCAGCAGCATTACAAGTCTGTCTATGCCGTAGCCGATACCGCCCGTTGGAGGCATACCTATCTCAAGCGCACGCAGGAAGTCCTCGTCTGTATGGTTTGCCTCTTCGTCACCTGCGGCGAACTGCTCTTCCTGCTGGGCAAATCTCTCACGCTGGTCGATAGGATCGTTCAGCTCTGAATAAGCGTTGCACATCTCTCTGCCGGTGATGAACAGCTCGAATCTCTCAACGTAGTCGGGAGCGTCGGGCTTTCTCTTTGTCAGCGGCGAGATCTCAACAGGGTGATCCATAATAAATGTAGGCTGGATAAGGTGCTCTTCAACAAACTGTTCAAAGAACAAGTTGAGGATATCGCCCTTTGTATGTCTGTCCTCAAACTCAACATGGTGCTGTTTTGCGAGCGCCTTTGCCTCGTCGGTATCCTTTACCTTTGCAAAGTCGACGCCGGAATATTTCTTTACAGCCTCGATCATTGTCAGCCTTTCAAAGGGCTTGCCCAGGTCGATCTCATACTCGCCGTAAGGTACGCAGGTCTTTCCGCACACCTCCATAGCCACGTGTCTGAACATATTTTCCGTCAGATCCATCATTCCGTGGTAGTCGGTATAAGCCTGATAAAGCTCCATCAAAGTGAACTCAGGGTTATGTCTTGCGTCGACACCCTCGTTTCTGAAAACTCTGCCGATCTCGTAAACCTTTTCAAGTCCGCCCACGATAAGCCTTTTAAGGTAAAGCTCAAGGCTGATACGCAGCTTAACGTCCTCATTGAGTGCGTTATAATGGGTCTCAAAGGGTCTTGCGGCTGCTCCGCCGGCATTGGACACCAGCATAGGAGTTTCGACCTCCATAAAGCCAAGACCGTCAAGATATCTTCTTATGGAAGATATGATCTTTGAACGCTTGATAAAGGTCTCCTTGACCTCTGGGTTACAGATAAGGTCGGTATATCTTTGTCTGTAACGGACATCGGTATTTGTGAGACCGTGCCACTTTTCGGGCAGGGGCAGCAGGGACTTGGACAGCAGTGTGATCTGCTGTGCATGGACAGAGACCTCTCCCATTTTAGTTCTGAACAAATAGCCCTTTATGCCTATGATATCACCGATATCGCCTTTTTTATAGTCCTGGAAAGAGTCGGTGCCTACATCGTCACGTCTTACGTAAGACTGGAGCTTTCCGGATTTATCACGAAGATCGAGAAAGCCTGCTTTTCCCATAAGTCTGCGGGACATTACACGGCCTGCGAGGCTGACGGTGATACGGTTGCTTTCCAAAAGCTCTTTGAGCTTTTCCTCATCGTCGCCTGCCTGTGCTTTAAGCCGGGCTTCCAATTCTTCATACTCATTTTTTGCTTCAAGGCAGCTTGCGCTCACATCAAACTTTGTGATCTGAAACGGATCTTTGCCCGCAGCTTTAAGCTCGTCAAGCTTACCTATCCTTACCTGACGCAGGCTGCTGACCTGCTCGGCGGTAAGCTCTTCCTGCTCGGGGGCGTTGTTTATAATTTCCTCGCTCATTTGGATTTTCCTTTCCTATCAGCTTTTTACTGTCTTGTGATCTCAAGCACCTCGAACTTTATAAGTCCTGCAGGAGCTTCAACTTCAAATACATCGCCCACCTTTTTTCTCAAAGCGGCTTTACCGATAGGGGATTCGTCAGATATCTTTCCGTTGTCAGGGTCCGACTCGGTGGAACCTACGATCTGGAGAGTTTCGATCTCATCAAATTCAAGATCCTTGATCTTTACGATAGAACCTACGCCGATCTCGTCGGTGGAGACTTCATGATCCTCAACTACGATGGCATTGGCGATGAGCAATTCAAGCTCGTTGATACGTGACTCAAGGATCGCCTGTTCATTCTTTGCCTCGTCATACTCGGCGTTCTCGGAAAGGTCGCCGAATGAACGGGCTTCTTTCAGCTTCTGTGCGACCTCTTTACGCTTGACGGTAACAAGGTACTCTCTTTCCTCCTGAAGTTTCTCGTAGCCGGCTCTTGAAACTGTCTTGGCATTTGCCATGATATATCACTCCTAAATCTAAAAAAACTTTTAACGTTACGTTTGAAACAGGGATACTGTCAAAACATTATTATACATTATTCCCCCCCATTTGTCAAGGCTTTGCAGACGGTGGAGGACAAAAAGAAGGGGACAAAAAAGCACTAAATTTGTCGTATTTCCTATTGACGAATTCCTATTAACGTGGTATACTATACAAGGAGCAGTCCGAAAGGGGCTGCAAAAGGTATATTTAAGGAGATGGAAGGTAAAAAGATGCTCAGACTTGAAAATATAAACTGGAGCCTTGAGGACGGCAGAGAGATACTCAACAATGTCAGCCTTGAGATCCCGGACAACAAGCTTATAGTTATTACAGGTCCCAACGGCGGCGGAAAGACGACCCTTGCAAAGGTGGTGGCAGGTCTTATTTCACCGGAGTCGGGGAAAATATTCTTTGACGGACAGGACATCACCGGTAAAGACATTACCGAAAGGGCAAAGCTTGGCATAAGCTATGCTTTTCAGCAGCCGGTAAGGTTCAAGGGGCTTACTGTGCGTGATCTGCTTGAACTTGCAGCGGGAAGAGAGCTGAAGCAGCCGGAGATATGCGAGCTTCTTGGCAAGGTAGGGCTTTGCAAGAACGATTATATCGACCGTGAGGTGAACGCATCACTTTCCGGGGGCGAGATAAAGCGCATCGAGATCGCAACTGTCCTTGCAAGAAACACCAAGCTTTCAATATTTGATGAGCCTGAGGCGGGCATAGATCTTTGGAGCTTTGCAGGTCTTGTTGATGTGTTCAAGGAAGTAAAGGACAAGGTCAACGGCACCCTTATGATAATCTCACATCAGGAGAGGATACTTGAGATCGCCGATGAGATAATCGTAATATCCAAAGGACAGCTTGAGGACAGCGGCTCGGCACAGGATATTCTTCCTAAGCTTATTTCGGGCAGCAGGACTCCAAGACCTTGTGAAAGGGGTGCACAGGCATGAATGAAACAACAAAAGAGCTTTTGAAGATCATCTCTGATTTTGACGGAGAATTCAAGGGGGCATACAATATCCGTGAGGACGGTCAGTGCGCTGCAAGGGAGTCTACGGAGAATATAAAGATCGAGTCCAAAAAGGACGCTCCCGGACTTGTTATCCACATCAAACCCCATACCAAAGGGGAAAAGGTCTATATTCCTGCCTGCGTTACAAAAAGCGGGATAGACGATCTTGTTTACAATGATTTCTATGTTGGCGAGGGTGCGGACGTAACCATAATCGCAGGATGCGGAGTGCATACGACAGGCGTTGAGGAAGCACGGCACAACGGCATTCACCGTTTTATTCTGCAAAAGGATTCAAAGGTGCTGTATCAGGAAAAGCATATCGGTACAGGCAAACAGGAGGGTATCCGCAGGATCGACCCGGTCACCGATGTGGAGCTTGGTGAAAACTCAAAGCTGACAATGGATACCGTACAGCTCAGCGGAGTTGATTTTACCACAAGAACCACAAGGGGCGTACTTGGGGAAGGCGCAAGGCTCATTATCAAGGAAAGGATAATGACCGACGGCAAGGAACAGGCAAAGACCGATTTTTATGTTGAGCTTAAAGGTGAAAACAGCGGCGTTGATCTTATGTCAAGGTCGGTGGCAAGGGACGAGTCATATCAGGAGTATCACAGCGTGATAAAGGGCATGAATGTGTGCACGGGTCATTCCGAGTGCGATGCGATACTTGTGGGCAACGGCAAGGTCTCGGCATCGCCGCAGCTTGACGCAGAGCACCCGGACGCTGCGCTTATCCACGAGGCGGCTATCGGAAAGATAGCAGGGGAGCAGATCTTGAAGCTGCGTACCTTGGGACTTACCGAGGAGGAAGCGGAGCAGAAGATAATCTCGGGATTTTTGAAATAAGGCATAATAAAAAGAGGGCAGTCGGCAACTGTCCTCTTTTTTGTACATTTATATTCAATTATCCTTTATCTCGCAGTTTTCTATTCCAAATTCAAGTATAATGTTAATAAGCTCGTTGCGTGAGCGGTTTGTTGCTTTTGATAGCTTTTCAAGCTGTTCAACGGTCTCGTCTTTAATACGCACCGAAAAAACCTTGTAGCCGTCATCGCCCTTAATACCGCTTTTTTTCGTAATTTCCAGTTTTTTCGCCATATGATCACCTCTAACATATATTATAACTTGACAAACTCAAAAATATATGTTAAACTTTATGTTACATATAATGTTATATTTATACGGGAGGTTTTCTCTATGAAGCAAAGACTTATGGCGATAATAGCAGCGTTGGCTGTGACTTTTGCTTGTTTGACTGCCTGCGGTGACAGTTCAAGCAACGAAGACGCAAGCAAGACCGAAAGCAGCTCGGCGGCGGAGACTAATACGACCTCGTCCGAAAGCAAGCCCGAAACTACCACCGCCACGACCGCAGAAACTACGACAACCACGACAACGACCCAGGCTACAACGACAGTACCGCAGAATAAGAACAGAGTAGTCCTTGATGTTAAAAATATTCAGCAGAAGCCTGAGCTTCCCAGAGGCTCAGAGATTACATGTGCAACTATGTTGCTAAATTACTATGGTTTCAATGTAAGCAAAATGGATATGTTAAAATATCTGCCAATAGTAGAAGCTCCTGATGCAAATGGAGTTTGGGTATCACCTTTAGACGCTTATGTAGGAAATCCTAAATTAGAGACTGGATATGGATGTTATAATAATATAATTAAAAAAGCTATAAGAGCTTATTTTAAAACAGAAAAAATCACAGATTATGAAGTAAAAGATCCAGTTAAAACAAATTTTGTTGATCTCTATGAAGAAATCAATAAAAATAATCCAGTAATAATTTGGGCAAGCAATGATATGACGGATATCAAATTTTCTGAAAAAGGTTGGAAAACAGCCTCAGAAGATTTTTATTGGCCTACAAATGTACATTGTCTTGTATTGATCGGATATGATAAGGACAAAGGTACTGCAATATTTAGCGATCCATTGGATCCTAAAGGTACAGTAGAATATCCTGAAAAAGATGTTGCAAAGGTATATGACCAAATGTACTCAATGGCCCTCGTAATTCACAAGAAATAGCAAAGCACCTCTCACAGACAAACCGTGAGAGGTGTTTTTTTGTCACAGCCCGTTGGGGTTCTTGCTGATAAAGTTCCAGCTGTCTGCGGTCATCTGATCGAGGTCGTACTTGGCTTCCCAGCCGAAAAGCTCCTTCGCCTTGTCGGTCTTTGCATAGTATGCAGACAGGTCGCCCGGTCTGCGTGGGAGCACCTTATAGGGCAGCTGCTTTCCGCACGCCTTTTCAAAGCTATGCAGCACGTCAAACACGCTTGAGCCTTTGCCTGTGCCCAGGTTCACCGCTTCAACGCCCTTATGCTCAAGCACATATTTAACGGCGCACAGATGCCCTTTTGCCAGGTCGCAGACGTGGATATAATCCCTTACGCCCGTACCGTCGGGGGTATCATAATCGTCGCCGAAAACCCCCAGTCTTTCAAGCTTGCCCACAGCCACCTGACAGATATAAGGCAGCAGATTGTTGGGTATCCCGTTGGGATCCTCGCCGATAAGCCCTGACGGGTGCGCCCCGATAGGATTGAAATATCTAAGCAGGGAAACTGCCCATTCGTTGTCCGAGGTGTAGACATCTTTAAGTATCTGCTCGATAAAAAGCTTTGTATAGCCGTATGGATTTGTGGCGGAGGTGGGCATATCTTCAACATAGGGGATGGGATTCACAGGTCCGTAGACTGTTGCAGAGGAAGAGAAAACGATCCTTTTGCAGCCGTATTTCTGCATGGCTTTGATAAGCATGAGCGTGCCTGTGATGTTGTTGTGATAATATTTTACCGGCTGAGCAACAGATTCGCCCACCGCTTTATAGCCTGCAAAATGGATGACCGCATCCACGTGGTTTTCTTCAAAGATCTTTTCCAGCTTTTCAAGGTCAAGCAGATCGACTTCATAAAAACCGAAATCCTTGCCGGTGATAGTTTTTATCCTGTTCAGCGCCTCGGGCTTTGAATTTGAAAAGTTGTCGGCAATTATGATGTCGTAGCCTGCTTGGAGAAGCTCAACACAGGTGTGGCTGCCGATAAAGCCTGCACCGCCTGTTACGAGTATATTTGGCATAATGCTCATATCCTTTCTTTTTTATGACAAAGACATTATACCACATTGAGCGGGAAGATTTCAAGTCCCCTGAGAAGATATTTGCGTAAGTTTCGTTCCGGGAAAGTAGTGGGTAAGTATATCATCGCAGCTTTTGCCCTGTTTTGCCATTTCGTTTGCGCCGAACTGGCTCATACCTACCATATGTCCCACGCCTTTGGTTTTGAAGATAAACTTGCCTTGTGAATGTTCCACGGTAAAGACCGGGGAGTTAAGCCCCAAAATCTCGCACAGGCGCATGCCGGTAAGGGTCTGTGTGAATACCCTGGCGCAGAGCACATAGCCGTGGCTGTTCATCTGGGTTATTTCCAGCCACTTATCAGAGGGAGAGTCTGTTTTTATGTCCTTATAGGCACCGGTGATCTTTTCTTTGAACTGATCCTCCGTCAAGGTCAGCTCGCTTCCGGAGATCTCAAGGGTCTCATCGCTTTTGCTTTCCACCGATGAAAGATAGGGGATATCCTGTCCCCAGGCATCCTTTGCAGAGGCGGTATAGCCGCAGGAAACTGCGTGGAAGGCGATAAGCACAGGTTCGTCTGCGTAGGAAAGGTACTTATCATGGGTGGCTTTCACCGCATCGAGGATCTTTGTGCGGGCTTGTTCATAGTTTTCTTTATAGAATTCCTTTGCCTGGTCGGGGGTGAAAAAAGCCTGGTACAGATTTGTATCGTCGCTCATCACTGCACCTTTGAGCTCGGGTGTGGGATTGGCGCTTTCGGATTTTGTGCGGTGCAGGGCATATGTTCTTGCAAGTACCGCCTGAGCCTGCAGGGCGGCAGGTTCAAAATCCGACGGCATCTGAGCCATGACTGCGCCCAGGACATAGTCATCCATTGTATATTCGTTTATTTCGCCGCTTTTTGCGGACAATATCTTTACCTTTTCCCCTGTGGGTATTATCTCACGGGGCGGCTGAGAACTCTGCGTGGCAGAGGAGCCTTCCTCACGGTCCGGGACAGGCTTGCCTGCACCGAGAAAGACCACGCAGGGGATCACCAGCAGCATTATAGCGAAAACTACCGTTGATTGTATGTATTCTTTCATATTTATCCTCCTTTTTTGCTTGTCCTTGTATTGACGGTTCCTTTCTGACTATATGTATATTCAGCTTTGTCCGTGATTATTCCGGATCTTTGCTCAAACAATGCACATGGTCCGCAAAAAGGCACCATACTTGACAAAAAAGCTAAAATATTGTAAAATGAATATTCAAGGTTTAGATGCCTGAAAAAATAAAACGAGTGCTTGCTGCCGGCTTTTAACGGCAGATACAGAACAAATTGACAGGAGTGGAGAAAATGCAGAACGAAACAGCACGCTCGATTTTTTATAAACAGTTCAGAGATAACAATACCATTGCACCTTCATATTACGACAGGTATGTTGTAAAAAGAGGTCTGAGAAACGCTGACGGGACAGGCGTTATCGCCGGTCTTACCAATATATGCAACGTTCACGGATACGTTATTAACGAAGGTGAGAAGGCTCCTATCGAAGGTCAGCTGATCTACCGTGGATACAACATCAATGATCTGGTGGAAAACGCAAGGAAAGAGAACCGTTTTGCCTACGAGGAAGTGGTCTATCTTCTGCTTATGGGTGATCTTCCCACAAAGACGGAGCTGGACGCATTCAGGCATATGATCGCAGACAACAGACCTTTGCCTGAGGATTTCTTTGAGGATATGATCTCAAAGGCGCCTTCAAAGAACATTATGAACAAGATGGAAAGGTCTATCCTTGCCCTTTATTCATACGATTCAAACCCGGAGGAGCGTTCTCCGGAGTTTGAGATGGCTACGGCTATCTCCATAATCTCAAAGCTGCCAAATATCATGGTATCGGCTTATCAGGTCAAAAGACGTTCTTTTGACGGGGAAAGTATGTTCATGCACCCGCTTATCCCCAAACAGACAACGGCAGAGATGATCCTTTCGGCTTTGCGCCCGGACAGAAAATTCACAGACGAGGAGGCAAAGCTCCTTGACCTTCTGATGGTGCTTCACGCCGAGCACGGCGGCGGCAACAACTCAACATTTGCCTGCAGGGTGCTTACCTCATCGGGAACAGACCCATACTCGGCTTATGCAGCTGCTGTGGGTGCGCTCAAGGGTACACGTCACGGCGGCGCCAACATAAAGGTGTCGGCAATGCACAAGTTTATCGAGGAAAATGTTGATAACTGGGCGGACGAGAATAAGGTCGGGGACATACTTCGCAGGATAGTGCGCAAGGAAGCCTTTGACAAGAGCGGTCTTATATACGGTATGGGCCATGCGGTATACACCCTTTCCGACCCCAGAGCCAAGATACTCAAAGCCAATGCAAGGAGCCTTGCGGAGGGTACGGAGTTTGAAAAAGAGTTCAGGCTGCTGGAGACCATAGAAAAGCTTACCCCGGAGATCGTAAGAGAGGAAAAGGGCATCGACAAGACCATGTGCGCCAATGTGGATATGTACTCGGGTCTGGTTTATAAGATGCTTGGCATTCCGGACGACCTTTTCACACCTATGTTTGCAGTTTCAAGAATGGCAGGCTGGTGCGCTCACAGATTTGAGGAGCTGGTAACGGGCAAACGTATAATCAGACCGGCTTATAAGGCTGTTATGAAGGAAAGAGAGTATATTCCTCTGGACGAGAGATAATTTGTACAGGGTACTTGAAAAAAAGAGAGTAATGTGGTATAATAAAGTCGGGTGTGTGCGCCCGGCCTTATTTTTGGTTTTATGGGCGTGAAGACAGGTAAAAAAGGGAAAGGAGTGGTCACTTGAACAAGCTGAAAACAGCGGCATTATGCCTTATCAGTCTGGTGCTTACAGGGTGTACGTCGCCGAACTTTTCGGTGGAAGGGCTTGTGGACGCTCCGAAGCTCACAGAGGAGCAGTCGCAGATCCATGAGGCGCTGACAAAAAGCGTGGGCAGCAACATTACCCTTAAATATCCAAGAAACGGTGATTACAGAAGCGCATATGTTATTGCCAACATTGATGATGAGCCGGATAACGAGGCTATCGTTTTTTACGAATATAAAGAAACAAACAAAGAAAAAGGCATGAAGATCAACATTCTTGACACGGACGAGGATGGAGAATGGTTCTCGGTCAAGGAGGTATCCGGTGCGGGAACCGACGTTGACAAGGTAATTGTTTCTCAGCTTGGTTCGGGCAGCGATATAAATGTTGTGATCGGGTACATGAATCAGTCCGCTGACGAAAAGACTATGGAGGTCTATTCTTACAAGGACGATGATTTCAAAAAAATAGGCACAGACACATATTCTGTGCTTGAGGCTATGGATTTTGACAACAACGGCAGAAACGATCTTGTCGCAATACAAAAGACAGTGAACGCAGAGACGGAAAAGATCACTGCAAAGGCATCCCTTCTGAAGCTTGAAAAGGGCGAGATAAAGCGTGAGATGACCATAGATATGCTTGACAATGTGGAGAGCTATGTGAAGGTCACAAGAGGTCTTCTTGCAGACGGAAGACACGCTTTGTTTATCGACGGTTCCACAAGCGACGGGAATATCCAGACGGAGCTGCTGTATTACAGGTATTCCACTCTTCAAAACCCGGTACAGCAGAGAAAGGAAAAGCTGCTTTCCGCCTGTACGGGAAATATGGACTTCAGAGGGACCTGTATGGATATCGACGGGGACGGCGTGGTGGAGATACCTTCCATTAAGCCAATGCCGGGATACGAAAACGTTGAGACGCCACAGCAAAAGTACCTTGTGACCTGGAACACGTATAAGGATTTTTACGTTCTGGAGGAAAAATACAGCGGCTATCAGTCCAACAGTTCGTTTATCGCTTTTCCAAAACGCTGGGAGGGCAAGGTAACGGTCAAGACGGACATTGACACGGGAGAGGTCATTTTCTATAAATACACCGGAGATGTGAACACCTCTACCACAGAGCTTGTAAGATACTGTTCGGGTCTTAAAGAGGATGACGAAAAGCTTACCGCAGCGGGTTACGAGCTTATCACCTCAAAGGGACAGTTAAACTACTATGTCAAGATACCAAAGGATAAGACAGAGCAGTTGGTGCTCACCATTGACGAGGTAAAGAATAATTTTTATCCTACAGAATAAAGCTTTTAGCAAAACCAAAATTTTTATTTTTGAGAGGAGAGATAATAATGAAAAAAGTTCTTGTTTGCGAAGATGAAGATTCCATAAGGGAGTTTGTGGTGATAAACCTTGTAAGAAGCGGATATGAGGTCGTTGACGTGAACTGCGGAGAGGACGCTCTCAAGGCGTTTGACGAGAATTCGGGACAGTTCGATGTGGCGCTTTTGGATATAATGATGCCGGGCATCGACGGGATGCAGGTATGTAAAAAAATAAGAGAGCACAGCGACTCTATCGGAATAATAATGCTTTCTGCAAAGTCTCAGGAAATGGACAAGATATCCTGTCTTATGAGCGGTGCGGATGACTATATCACAAAGCCGTTCTCAATAAGCGAGCTTATCGCAAGGGTAGATGCGGTTTGCAGGAGAGTTTCAAGGTCAAGCGCAAAGCCGGAGGAGGCTTCGGTAATAACCTCAGGACCTTTCACACTCAACCTTAAAAGCAGGACCGTTTTCAAAAACGGCGAGCAGATCGACCTGACTCAGGTGGAGTACCAGATAATGGAGTATTTCTTCCGCAACCAGAACACGGCTCTTGACAGGACCAGCATACTCAACCACATCTGGGGCGACAGCTATTACGGAGACGACAAGATCGTTGACGTTAATATCAGAAGAATAAGGATGAAGATCGAGGACGAGCCTTCAAACCCTAAGTTTATCCTTACAATATGGGGCTTTGGGTATAAATGGTCGGCAGGAAATCAGTAAAAAAATCTTGAATGATCGGAGCGCTGGAAGTTGAAAAAGCCGGAAATCAAATATGGCAAGCACAGCATTACCATGCACTGGCTGAAAAACAGCTTCGGCGTTATGGTGGCTATACTGCTGATTATAGTGCTGCTGCTTATCCTTCTTGTCAGGGCATATTATTACAGCTCGGCAAAGGAATATGTCAGCTCTAAAATGAATATTGTTTATACCGCCGTAAAAAGCAACCTTAACACCGGCAAAGCCAATCTCAACGCCTCGATACGTGCATACGTTGAGGGCTACGAGGATAAGGACAGGATAGAGCTTATGGCTATCAACAACAGCGGCAGGGCAGAGGTCACCTCATCGGGATTTTCTCCTTCGGCAGAAAGCTCAATGCCGGATCTGGAGGAGGCGAAAAAGTCCGATGACGGGTTTGCGGTGCAGATATATGAGCTTTCCACGGGGGAAAAGGTGGTTGCCGCAACGGTCATGATAAGCGCAAAGGACAGTCAGTACAGCGCACTTCGTATGCTGTCGTCAATGAAAAAGATAGACAGTCAGATCCTTATTATCGGCATAACGACCCTTGTGGTCAGCCTTGCGATCATGATACTAATTTTCTTCTCGGGTATGTTCTTTATCCGCTCTATCGTTTACCCCATAAGAAATATGGGCGAGATGACAAGAAAGTTTGCAAAGGGCGATTTCTCCGAAAGGCTCCAAAAGGAGTCCGACGACGAGCTGGGTGAGCTTTGCGATTCCATAAACTATATGGCAGACGAGCTTTCAAACACCGAGCATATGAAAAACGAGTTCATTTCATCGGTATCTCACGAGCTGAGAACGCCTCTTACGGCTATAAAGGGGTGGACGGAGACTGTCACATCAATGTATGAGGACAGGGAAACGTTCAAAAAAGGCATGAGGGTAATAACCAGCGAGACGGAAAGGCTTTCTCAGATGGTGGAGGAGCTTTTGGACTTTTCAAGGATCCAGGACAACAGGCTTACCCTTATCATGGACACCATAGACATTCTTGCAGAGCTTGGGGAAACGGTGCTTATATACCAGGAAAGGGCAAGAGCCCTGGGAATTACCCTGAATTATTACGAGCCGGAAATGCTTTCATTCGTTTACGGCGACAAAAACAGATTAAGACAGGTGTTTATCAACATTGTTGATAATGCCATTAAATACTCAGACAAGGGCGATACCGTTTCGGTGGAGGCTTATGAGGAGCACGGGGAGATATGTATATCTGTTTCCGACACGGGAATGGGCATATCCAAAGACGATCTTCCCAAGGTCAAGACTAAATTCTTTAAAGCAAATCATACACGCAGAGGTTCGGGTATAGGTCTTGCGGTGGCTGACGAGATAATACAGCGCCACGGAGGTACCCTTACCCTTAACAGCGAGGAGGGCGTGGGCACAACGGTGCTTATCACTTTGCCCTGTATCGAAAGCAAGAAGGATCCTACCATAGTTTCAGCAGAGACTACCAGCGATGTTCAGCTTATAACGTCAAAGCCTGAATCAGAAAGGACAGAACCGGAAAATGAGCAGTAAGCAGACCCAGTCAAAGGAGAAATTCAAATCCAAAATAGGCGGACAGGCTGTTATCGAGGGTGTCATGATGCGGGGCATTGACAGGGCTGCTATGGCGTGCCGCCTGCCAAACGGTGAGATAGACCTTGAAAAGTGGGGTATAAGGGGCGGAAAGAACGCTCCTTTTTACCGGAAGATACCCTTTGTAAGGGGTGTATTTGTGTTTATCTCCTCTATGATAGACGGGTATAAATGCCTTTCACGCTCGGCGGACAAACAGATGACCGACGACGGGGATGAGGAGCAGACAAAGTTTGAAAAATGGGTGGATGAAAAGCTGGGCGACAAGCTTATGCCGGTGATAACCACCATTTCCATTATACTTGGACTGGGGCTGGCTATCGCACTTTTTATGCTGCTCCCAAGCGGGCTTTCAAAGCTTATTGACAGATATATCGTTGAGCTGCCGGCTACGGTGAAAAATATTATCGAGGGACTGCTCAAGATTGCTATTTTTGTAGGCTATACCTCTCTTACGGCGCTTATGAAGGATATACGCAGGACGTATGAGTATCACGGGGCGGAGCACAAGACCATAACCTGTTACGAGCACGGGGACGAGCTTACACCGGAGAATGTAAAAAAGCATTGCAGGTTCCACCCACGCTGCGGCACCAGCTTTATTTTCCTTGTGCTTTTTATAAGCATCTTTGTGAACACCGTTTTTCAGGTGTCCTGGGGAAATCTGCTTGTGAGAACGCTGATAAAGCTTTGCCTGCTTCCGGTGGTCATGGGTATATCCTATGAAGTGATAAGGCTTGCAGGAAAATATGATAACCCGGTTACAAGGGTGGTTTCCGCACCGGGACTTTGGATACAAAGGATAACCACAAGGGAACCTGATACCAGCGAGATAGAATGTGCAATAAAGGCGCTTGAGGCTTGTATCCCCGACGACCCACAGGAGGACAGGCTGTGACAGATTACGCAGGACTGCTTAAACAGGGGACAGCCGGATTGGAAAAAGCCGGAGTGGAGGACATTGAACTTAACGCCCGTGAGCTGCTTGGAAAGGCGCTGGGAATAAACTGCCGCAGCAGGGATTTTGACGCTGCCCTGAACCGGCAGATCGACCCACAGGTGCAAAGGGAGTTTGAAAATCTGTGCAAAAGGCGCACAGAGGGCGAACCTTTACAGTATTTAGTGGGCGAGTGGGAATTTTACGGGCTTACATTCAAAGTCGGAGAGGGCGTTCTTATACCACGCCAGGACACGGAAACAGTTGTGGATACGGTTTTGAAAAAAGCACCCAAGGACAGAAAGCTGACGGTGGCTGACCTTTGCACCGGCAGCGGCTGTATAGCTATGGCGCTGGAAAAGCACCTTGATTGCCGGCAGCTGATAGGCGTTGAGCTTTCGGACAAGGCACTTGGTTTTTTACAGCACAACATTAAGCTCAACGACAGCAAAATGCAGGTGCTGAAGGGCGACATTACCTTGAAACAAACAGCGCAGCAGCTGCCCGTGTGCGACGTTATAACCGCAAATCCCCCTTACCTTACACGCAGGGACATGGAAGAACTGCAAAAAGAGGTAACGTTTGAACCCCGGAGCGCTTTGTACGGGGGCGACGACGGCTTGGACTTTTACAGGCATATCGTTATAAATTTTAAGGACAGGATAAAGCCGGGCGGTTTTTTTGCCTTTGAGATCGGTGCAGGTATGGAGGAGGATGTCATGACCATTTTGGTGCGCCACGGATTTGAAAACGTGCGGGCAAGCAAAGACGCCTGTGGGATATTCAGATGCGTGACGGGCTATAAAAAGTAAAAAGTCCAAAATTTTGTACTTGTATATTTTGAACACGAACAGTCCAGACAAACGGACAGTTAGTGTGTTATTATAAAGACACAGAAAAAATATCGGAGGAATGTACAATGGCGATGGATAAGAAAAAAAAGGCTGCCGGCTCGCCGGTGACCAACATTACAGACAAGGAAGAAAGAAAAAAAGCCCTTGATACGGCGATCGCTTATATCGAGCACCAGTTTGGAAAGGGCGCTATAATGAAGCTTGGCGAGGCTAAGGCTATGGACGTGGAGGCAATATCCACAGGTTCGCTTACCCTTGACACGGCTCTTGGCATAGGGGGAGTTCCAAGGGGAAGGATCATCGAGATCTACGGTCCCGAATCTTCCGGTAAGACCACAGTTGCTCTTCATGTTATCGCCCAGACCCAGAAGCTTGGGGGAGATGTGGCGTTTATCGACGTTGAGCACGCTCTTGACCCTGTTTATGCGGCGGCGCTGGGCGTTGATATTGACAATATGCTCGTTTCACAGCCGGATTCCGGAGAACAGGCTCTGGAGATCGCCGAGGCACTGGCAAGGTCCGGAGCGATAGATTGTATCGTTATCGACTCGGTGGCTGCCATGACCACAAGGGCGGAGATCGAAGGAGAAATGGGCGACAGCCATGTGGGACAGCTGGCAAGGCTTATGTCACAGGGTCTGAGAAAGCTCACATCGGTCATTGCAAAATCAAACACTACGGCTATTTTCATAAACCAGATAAGAGAGAAGATCGGGGTCATGTACGGCAATCCCGAAACTACTCCGGGGGGCAGGGCGCTGAAATTCTATGCCTCTGTCAGGATCGAGGTAAGAAGAGGAGAACAGATCAAGGACGGGGCAAGCGTTGTGGGCAACAGGACACGCTGCAAGGTGGTAAAAAACAAGGTGGCTCCTCCGTTCAAGGAAGCCGAGTTTGATATTATGTACGGCAAGGGAATTTCCAAGGTCGGTGAGATACTTGATATCGGCGTAGAGTTCGGCATAATCAAAAAAGGCGGCGCATGGTTCAGCTATAACGACATGAAGCTGGGACAGGGCAGAGATAACTCAAAGCAGTTCCTGCTGGACAACCCGGAAATAATGGACGAGATAGAGGGCCTTATCAGAGATAAGTTTGCACAGATGAACGCAGAGGCTCTGCATCCGCCAAAGAAGCAGGAAAGCTCCAAGCTGGAGAAGATGGCTAATGCCAGCGCAGGGATCAAGGCTCCGGCAAAGGCTGAGAGCAAGGTCGATGTACTTGCGGATCCGGAGGAGGATTTTGAGGAGTTCGCCCCTGTGGACATTGCGGATCTTGGTAATTAAGACATGAAGATCAAGGCGATTGAAAAATATAAAGGCTCCACCTACCGGATAGAGCTCGATGAGGGCGAGCCGCAGTATCTCAATATTGAGATAATCAATAAGTTCAATTTAAAGGCAGGCATTGACCTGCCTTTGTCTGCGTGGGAACAGATCAAGGAGGAAAGCGATCTGCGAAGAGCGAGGGAGAGAGCTTTGTATCTTTTGGACTACAAGGACTATTCATATGTTGAAATGTTCAAAAAGCTCCGTAAGAACTATGATGAGGAGCTTTGTTACAAAGTTATGCAAAAGCTGGTGGACATGGGCGTTATAAACGACAGACGGTATGCCCAGGGGCTTGCAAGGCATTACTGCGAGGTCAAGTTGTTCGGACGGCGCAGGGCTTTTCAGGAAATGCGGCTCAAGGGGCTGACAAAAGAGGTCATCGACCTTGCCCTTGAAGAGTATGAGCAGGGCACGGCGGAGCGGCTGAGAAGGCTCATAGAAAAAAAGCATCTGCGGTATATGACCGATGAAAAGGGGATAAACCGTGCGAAAAACTCCCTTATTCGCTATGGCTACGATTACGGCGATATAAAAGAGGCACTCAGGGAGATACAAATCGATTCGGAGGACGAATGAATTATTCTATAAGTAAAATGACAAGGAACGAATACGGCTTGCTGGAGGACTTTCTCTACGAGGCGATATTTATCCCAAAGGGTGTGCAGGCACCTCCGAGGGAGATCATAAGCCGCCCGGAGCTTCAGGTGTATATTGCAGGCTTTGGGAGCAAAAAGTCGGATATTGCCTTTGCTGCACGCTGCGAGGGAAAGATAGTGGGCGCAGTATGGGTCCGGATAATGGATGATTACGGGCACATTGACGATGAAACTCCCTCGTTTGCAATATCTCTTTATAAGCAGTACAGAGGCATGGGAATAGGAACGGCTCTTATGAAGACTATGCTGGGGGAGCTGAAAAAGCAGGGATATAAGCAGGCTTCTCTGGCAGTGCAAAAGGAAAACTATGCGGTGAAAATGTATAAAAATGTCGGATTTTGTATCGTTGATGAAAATGAAGAGGAATATATAATGCTGTGCAAGCTTTGAAAGCCTTTAAAACAGGCGGATAGACCCTTGCAGGTGGGCTTTTGGAAACACTTTGGCAAAGTTAGCGGAAAAGCTTGACAAAAAACTTAAAACGTGAGATAATATATTTTATACTTATGATGTGTTTCAGACAGGAGATTAGGTTATGTTAACAAGAGTGGGTATGGTATCCCTGGGATGTCCGAAAAATCAGGTAGATGCCGAGCATATGCTTTACGACCTTAAACAGCAGGGATTTGAGCTTGTTACAGATGCGGCACTTTCCGATGTGGTGATAGTGAATACCTGCGGGTTTATCGAGTCGGCAAAACAGGAGGCTATCGACACTATCCTTGAGTTCTGTGAGCTGAAAAAAGAGGGCAGGATAAAGGCTGTTATCGCAACGGGTTGTCTTTCGGAAAGATACCGTGACGAGATGATGAAGGAAATGCCCGAGCTTGATGCGGTCGTAGGACTCGGATCAAACAGCAGACTTTGCGACATTATAAGAGATGTACTCATTGACAAAAAGACAGTTTGCGCATACGGCGAGAACACGGAGCTTTCTATGGAGGGCGGAAGGATAATATCCACAGAGCCGTTTTTTGCATATATTAAAATTGCCGAGGGTTGCAGCAACTGCTGTACCTACTGCGCTATACCCTCAATAAGGGGCAGATTCAGGAGCCGCAGGCAAGAGGATATTATTGCAGAGGCAAAGTGGCTGGCTGAACACGGTGTTACCGAGCTTGTGGTGGTGGCACAGGATACCACACGCTACGGCGAGGATATTTACGGAAAAAGTCAGCTGCCGGAGCTTTTGAAAGAGCTTTGCAGGATAGACGGACTTAAATGGATAAGAACCCTTTACTGCTATCCCGAAAGGATAACCGACGAGCTGCTTGAGACTATTGCAAGCGAGGATAAGCTGGTAAAGTATATAGATATGCCGCTGCAGCACTGTAACGGTGAGATCCTTAAAAGGATGAACCGTCACGGGGACAGACAGCAGCTTGAAAAGCTTGTGGAGCATATCCGTGAGAAGGTGCCGGGAATAGTGCTTCGCACCACGCTTATCACAGGGTTCCCGGGAGAGAGCGAAGAACAGTTTGAGGAGCTTTGCGAGTTTGTGAAAAAGACAAAGTTTGAAAGACTGGGATGCTTTGCCTTTTCACCGGAGGAGGGGACTGCGGCTTTTGATATGCCCGATCAGGTCCACCTTAAAACACGTGAACGCCGTGCGGAAGTTATAATGGAACAGCAGATGATAATTTCCGACGAGTTTAACGAAAAGTGCTGCGGCAAGACCCTTGAGGTGGTTTGCGAGGGCTTTGACAGATATGCTGAATGTTACTACGGACGCAGCGTATACGATGCCCCGGAGATCGACGGAAAGATATTTTTCATGAGTGATAAAAAGGTGGGCGTGGGTGAGTACGTCAATGTGCTTATTGACGAGCCGCTTGACTATGACCTTATCGGTACGAGAGTTTAGCGTTGAAAGTGGGATAATATAGATGAATTTGCCAAATAAGCTTACAGTATTAAGAGTTGTACTTATACCTTTTTTTCTCATATCGGTGCTTTGGTTCTTTAACGGGCATATGATAGTTGCGCTGGTGTTTTTTGCTCTGGCATCTATCACGGATTTCCTTGACGGACGAATCGCAAGGAAAAACAACCTTGTTACCACATTTGGAAAGTTCCTTGATCCGCTGGCGGATAAGCTGCTGGTCATGACAGCTCTGATAACCTTTGCTTTTGAAAGATGGATAGATCCGATTGCGGTGGTGCTCATTCTTTCAAGAGAGTTTATGGTCACGGGACTCAGGCTGGTGGTAGCAAACGAAGGAGTCGTGGTGGCAGCCGGGATATGGGGAAAGCTTAAAACAGCGTTTACCATGATAGCGCTTCTGGTCATAATGCTGCTTCAGATCATTTACCCCGACGAAAAGGGAAGCCCTGATCTTAACTGGGGCGCACCGTTATTTCTTGTGAACGAGGGGCTGATATGGGTGGCTGTTATACTTACCCTTGTTTCGGGAGCGATCTATCTCAAAGCTTACTGGAAGTACATAGATTCAAGCAAATAATATATAAATATAATATTATAAATGCGTATCAGCAAGAGTAGCTTTTGATTCTGCGTTACAGAGAGGACATGACGGTGAGAATGTCTGCAAGGAACATCGGTGAAGTGCGGCTGACAGCAGGGGAGCAACAACGGCGGCAAGCTCAGTATTCTCCTTCGCAGGTCTGCGTTAAAGACTAAAGAGCCGTGAAAACGGGAAAACGAAGTGGGACCGTAGGTCGATGATGACTTGCCTTCGCAGATGACAAAGTGTTGTCTGTGATGGCATTTTTTGTTTGGTGAGGTGTTTTTGTATGGGCTGGATAAATGAGATCAAAAAAGATATACACTCGATAATGGAGCGTGACCCTGCTGCAAGCAGCGCTATGGAGGTGCTGCTTACCTATTCGGGAGTTCATGCTGTTATCGTGCACAGGCTTGCACACTGGTTTTATAAGCATGACCACAAGCTGATCGCAAGGATGATATCACAGATAATGAGGGGTATCACGGGTATAGAGATACACCCGGGAGCGAAGATCGGCAAGGGTCTGCTCATTGACCACGGAAGCGGTGTGGTCATAGGCGAGACCGCTGAGATAGGTGACTATTGTCTGCTTTATCAGGGCTGTACCCTGGGAGGTACGGGAAAGGATCACGGCAAGCGTCACCCCACACTGGGAAACAACGTTATGGTGGGCGCAGGAGCTAAGATACTGGGTCCGTTCAAGGTGGGGGATAATGCCAAGATCGCTGCAAATGCGGTGGTGCTGAAGGAAGTGCCCCCAAACTCCACGGCGGTGGGCGTGCCCGCAAGGATAGTTCGTCAAAACGGAAAGAGGACCCTTGACCTTGACCAGATACACATTCCCGACCCTGTGGCTCAGGAACTGGCGATCGACAGGATCAAGCTGGCAAAACTCGAAAAACGCATCGCTCAGCTTGAGGCGAAGCAAAGTATCAAGGAGGAAGGTAAAAATGCAGATCTATAATACGCTTTCACACAAAAAAGAGGAGTTTGTTCCCAATGTACCCGGAAAGGTGGCAATGTATACCTGCGGTCCTACGGTATATCACTATGCCCACATCGGAAACCTTCGCAGCTATATAATGGAGGACGTGCTTGAAAAGTATATGCGCTATGATGGGCTTGATGTTAAAAGGGTCATGAACATCACCGACGTGGGACACCTTACAAGCGACGGGGATACGGGCGACGATAAGATGCTCAAAGGTGCAAAAAGAGAGCACAAAACGGTCATGGAGATAGCCGATTTTTACACAAAGGCGTTTTTTGATGACTGCGCTAAGCTTAATATAAAAACACCCGATGTGGTACAGCCTGCAACGGGAATGATAGATGAGTTCATAAGGGTCATTCAGTCACTTCTGGAAAAGGGATATGCATACCAGGCCGGAGGAAACATTTATTTTGACACATCTAAGCTGAAACAGTACTACGTTTTCGGAGATTTCAGCGAGGACGACCTTGAAGTGGGAGTCCGTGAGGGTGTGGAGGAGGACGGAAACAAGCGCAATAAAGCCGATTTTGTCCTTTGGTTCACAAAATCTAAATTTGATGACCAGGAGCTTAAATGGGATTCCCCCTGGGGAGTGGGTTACCCCGGCTGGCACATCGAGTGCTCGTGCATTTCCATGAAAAACCTGGGAGAGCATCTTGATATACATTGCGGAGGTATCGACAACGCTTTTCCGCACCACACCAATGAGATCGCTCAGTCTGAGGCTTACCTCGGACACAAATGGTGCAACTACTGGTTCCATGTGCACCATCTTAACACAGCAGGCGGAAAGATGAGCAAGTCAAAGGGCGAGTTCCTTACGGTATCTTTGCTGGAAAGCAAGGGGTACGACCCGATCGTATACAGATTTTTCTGCTTGCAGTCCCATTACAGAAAGAGCCTTGTGTTCTCTTATGAGAACCTTGATAACGCAAAGACAGCTTTTGACAAGCTTATTGCAAGGATAGCCCAGTTAAAAGCCGAAGGGGACACTCAGGGCGTTGACAGGGCAAAGTTTGATGAGCTTAAAAAGGGTTTTAAGGACGCTCTTGACAATGACATAAACACTGCCCTTGGCATAACGGCAGTATATGACGTTTTGAAGGCTGACACCAATGCGGCAACAAAGCTTGCCCTTGTTGATGACTTTGACAAGGTTTTGTCCCTTGGACTTTTACAGCACGCACAGGATCTTTTAAAGTCCCGGCAGCAGGAGGATATCCCGGAGGATATAAAGGAACTTGTGGAGCAAAGAGCACAGGCGAGAAAAGCAAAGGATTTTGCAAAGGCAGATGCTTTGCGTGACGAGATAACCGCAAGGGGATATATTATCGAAGAAACAAGACAGGGTACAAAGATCAAGCGTAAGTAAGGTGTATAAATATGAACAAGAATAAAAACAAGGTAGCGATGCAGCTGGGTGTCATGGTGGTATGTTTTCTGCTGATACTGGCTCTTGCGCTGTTTCTGGGCAGAATGAACAGAAAGAACAAGCCCGATTACGACAACGCTCAGCTTCTTCAGACCCAGGTGCCGTCAGACAGTACGCCTGTGGCGGTTTTTGAGACCTCAATGGGTACATTTAAAGCGGTGATCTATGAGGACAAGGCTCCCGATCTGTGCAAATATTTCACCGGATTGGTAAACAAGGGATATTACGACGGTACATATGTTTTCAGCGTTGAAAAGGACGCCTATTTTATCGGGGGGTCAAAGTCAAAGAGTGGCGAGGATACCTCTGACACGGACACAAAGACTATTACAAAAGAGACAAATGCCGAGCTTTGGCCGTTCAAGGGCTCGCTTATATCCTTTGGCGGCAGCGACGGAAAGTTTTTCAGCTCCAACGTTTCCGGCAGCAGGATAATGTTTGTAGGTTCAATTGAATTTACCGATGAAATTGTCTCGGAAATGGACAAGCGGCCGGGCAATTCGGAGATAAACGAAGTATTCAAACGCTGGGGAGGCGTTCCGAATTTTTCCCAGCAGTATACCATATTCGGACAGGTCTACGACGGATATGAAAGCTATGAGAAGATCTGCGCTCAGGGCAAGGGAGATTCAAGCGACACTACCCCCACCACCGAGATAAAGATCAACAACGTTTATATGTCCACATACGGTGAGAACAAAAACGACAGTTTCTTCACCGAAATGCTGGGCAGCTCTTCAAAGTAAAGGCAACAAAAAAACCACCCGTTGATGGGTGGTTTTTTTACTGTGTTATACTGCTTGTTTATTGTTTTTGGAATAATCGCTGTACTTTTTATAGATATTCTTTGCGGAATATTTTTTTATAGAGGCGTTGTCCACCTTTATTTTGATATCTTCCTCCCACTGTTCGATAAGCTTTTCAAAGCCGGGGTTTTTCATTTCTTTTATCACAGTGTCACGGGACTCGGAAGCATATTCCTTACTTCTTTGTGTTACATCGCCTTTGATAATGAGGTAATAAGCTGTGTCGTTGGAATACTTAGTGACTTTGTTCAGGGACATTCCCTTTATTTCGGTAAGCAGTTTGCCGTAATCGGATTTGAGTGTCTCTTCGTCGTAAGACGCATAATTTACCATTGTTTCGTTGGGGTACTTGTTCTCAGTCTGTTGGTTTGAGCTCTGCAAGGGAATGGAGCTTGAACTGTCCGAAGAAGAACTGCTGTCAGATGAAGAGCTTCTGTCTGTCTGGGAAGAACTGTCTGTGTCGCCTACCTTACTGCTGGTGGAGTTGGACTCGGCTGCGGAACTTGATTCGGCAGCGGAAGAGCTTGACTCAGCAGCGGAAGAACTTGAGTCTGCTGTGGAGGAGCTTGAATCGGCAGATGAGGAGCTTGTTTGCGAAGCACCCTGAGTTTCCTTGTTATACTCTTCAATGACAGAGTCAAAGTCCTTAAAGCTCTTGCCCTCGGCTTTTTTCAGATACTCGTCGATCTTAGCCTCGTTTGCCTTATTCTCTTTATCCTTTTCGCTCTCATCGGTCTTGGTGCTCTTGGTTATGGATATGACCTTATATCTGAGATAATTCTCGTTGATATACTTCACAAGATCATCGTCCGAAACAGCTTCTTTGCCGTCTTTTCCGTAATAGTACTCAAAAAGCTTATCTCTCATTTTGCTCTGTTTAATTATTTCGGAGATAGACTCCTTTGAGATGCCCATTTCCTCATACATTTCCTTTTGGGAATTGAAGGAATTTGTTGCAGAATCCTTTATAGTTTTATTCTCGTCGTCGGTGAGCTTCAATTCAAGCTCGTCAAACTTGGAAACTATCGCACAGTACGCCTTTGTGTTTTTCATGGCGTTATCTTCAAGATAGACAGCCATTTCCTTGTCACCGACTTTTTTATCCATTACATTCTCGGTGGATCCGGTATAATAAGAAATGTACTGCTGGTTGATAAGTTCGCTGAGTATGTTGTAGATATATATTCCTGAGTTGACCTGTTTATCGTCACCGTAGCTCATGCAATATCTGCCGGCGGAACAGCTTGTCAGCATTACCGCTGCAAGTGCTACGCTGACTGCTGCACTTGCCAGTCTTTTCAGCCTTGCCATATACTATTCATTTCCTTTCGTAATAACGTGATTTGACTGCACTTAACCTGTTTATTATACACCAAAACTTTCTGTAAGTCAATACCGCAGCCTGATTTGCCCTATGGACGCAGTGAGCTGCAAATATTTTACATCAAAGGGGTTAACCCTTTAACGGGTCAAAACCTTTTGCCATAATGCAGTTTTGAAGATCATAGGCTCCGCATGGGGGGACAGGGGTCACGGCTCTCAGGCTGTCCGGCTCGCACAGGCATGAGGCAGGGAATATCATCCGGGCTGTCGTCTGTTTGCCAAGGGGGGAGGAAAACTCCAGATGTGCCCCCATTGAATTACAGTAACAAGCTGCAACGGCGATCCCCAAAGATTCTCCGGGACCAAAGCTTTTGAAGGCGCCAAAGGGAACCTTATATTCTTCAAGGGCCTTTATATCGGCGTCTGTTCCGTTGTCGGCAACGCTTATGACCACCGAATCCGGGGTCTTTTCAACACAAAGAGTACACTCCTTCTTTTCGGCGTTACAATACATATAAGCATTCACAAGCAGGTTGCACACCGCTGCTCTGAGCCTGTCTGAATTGGTTTTCATATAGATCGGTCCGTCGGTTAGCTTGCAGATAAAGCAGCAATCATTTTCCTCAAAGGCGTCGTCAAGATCCTGTGCAATGCTTTGTATTATCTTTGATACGTCCACAAGCTGGGTGGAGTACTGTCCGTTATAATACTTTGAGATCTCGTTGAGATTTGCGGTGGAGGAAAAGACCTTTAAGATGCTGTATCTTATTTTTTTGTTGGCAGCCAGCCGTTCAAGGTCGCCCCTTTGCACAAGCTCCTGCCTTTCGTCCTCGATCGAGTATACCACCGAGGCAAGTTCGTTCCTTATATTGCCCAGGAAGTTGTTTTTGAACCGGATATGGTCGGAAAGGTCGGAAAGCTCCTCCACGTCGCTGCAGGAATAGAATTGCAGGATATATCCGCAGATGTCGCCGGCTTCTTCGATGGGTATGATGTCTGCGGCAGGTGATCTTCCGAAATCGGTGTGATACCTGACGGTGGCAGGGGCATCAAGGGGCAGAGAAAGCTCACAGTCCCCCCAGCTGCGAAGTTTGCTGCCGTCAAAGGCAGCGGGAACGCCTTTCCCGTTATCCCACAGGGGAACGAGCCTGCTGTCGGTGACCATCACCGCTTTTGGGAAAGAAGAATAAATGTTTTTTAAAGTTTCAAGGCAATCCATGGGTACGCTCCATTCAATTATAATCATACTTTATTACACATTATACCCACTATGAGCCTTTTTGTCAATAAAAGCCTTTTATATTTGCCCTTTTTGACCTTGCAAAGGCGATCTTACAAAAAGTTGGCACAAAGTTAGCATAAAATTTGCAAAAACACTTGAAATGTAAATGAAAATGTAGTATAATAATTACAGAATTTTTTTAGGAGGTATATCAATTATGGCAGTTAAAGTTGCAATCAATGGTTTTGGACGTATTGGACGTCTCGCATTCAGACAGATGTTCGGTGCAGAGGGTTACGATGTTGTTGCTATCAACGACCTGACTAAGCCTTCAATGCTCGCAAATCTTCTCAAGTATGACACCGCTCAGGGTGGATACTGCGGAAAGATCGGTGAGAACGTTCACACTGTAACAGCTGATGACGAGGCTAACACCATCACAGTTGACGGCAAGACACTTACTATTTACAAAGAGGCTGACGCAAGCAAGCTTCCTTGGGGCGAGATCGGCGTAGACGTTGTTCTGGAGTGCACAGGTTTCTACTGCTCAAAGGATAAGTCTATGGCTCACATCAATGCAGGCGCTAAGAAGGTAGTTATTTCCGCTCCTGCAGGAAAGGATCTGAAGACTATCGTATTCTCCGTAAACGAGAAGACACTTACAAGTGAGGATCAGATCATTTCTGCTGCATCCTGCACAACCAACTGCCTGGCACCTATGGCAGATACACTTAACAAGTATGCTCCTATCCAGAGCGGTATCATGAGCACTATCCACGCTTACACAGGCGACCAGATGATCCTTGACGGTCCTCACAGAAAGGGCGACCTGAGAAGAGCAAGAGCCGGTGCTGCAAACATCGTTCCTAACTCAACAGGTGCTGCAAAGGCTATCGGACTTGTTATCCCTGAGCTCAACGGCAAGCTTATCGGTTCTGCACAGAGAGTTCCTGTTCCAACAGGTTCCACAACTATCCTTACCGCTGTTGTTAAGGGCACAGACGTTACAGCTGAGGGCATCAACGCTGCTATGAAGGCTGCTGCTTCCGAGAGCTTTGGCTACAACGAGGATCCTATCGTTTCTTCCGATGTTATCGGCATGAAGTTCGGTTCTCTGTTCGATGCTACACAGACAATGGTAAGCAAGATAGCTGAGGATCTCTACGAGGTACAGGTTGTTTCCTGGTACGACAACGAGAACAGCTACACAAGCCAGATGGTAAGAACTATCAAGTATTTCGCTGAGAACTGCTGATAGATATTCTTAAAGCTATAATCAGGGCTGCTGCGTTTTTTGCAGCAGCCTTTTTGTATACGGAGGTGAGCGTTCATGCTTATTGATATTTCACAGGAAGTTTTTAACTGCACGGTTTTTCCGGGGGACCCCCAGCCTCAGAACATACGGGCTCAGAGCATCAAAAACGGAGATATATGCAATCTGACGGAGATACATATGTGCGCCCACAACGGCACTCATGTGGATTCGCCGTATCATTTTATCGACAGCGGCAAAACTATTGACCGGATGCCCCTTGAAAGCTACATCGGGGATTGTTTCGTCACCCATGACAGGGGGGATATCACCGGGGAGAAGGCTGAAAAGATACTTGAAAAGGCAAGGGCTGCAGGGGCAGAAAAGAGGATCCTTATTGGCGGAAAGGTGGTCGTTTCCGAGGCTGCGGCGCAGGTGTTCGCAGATGCAGGGATCATACTTATCGGCAACGAGAGCCAGACAGTGGGGCCGGAGGATTCTCCCCGAAACGTTCACCTTATCCTGCTTGGCAGGGAAGTTACTCTTCTTGAAGGGGTAAGGCTTGGGGGCGTTGAGGAAGGAAAATATTTTCTTATGGCACAGCCTTTGAACCTGGGCGGAAGCGACGGCTCTCCATGCAGAGCGGTGCTTATGAAAAGCGAGTAAAATTCAAAATGGCAGTAAAAAGCTCCCGATGACAGGTCGGGAGCTTTTGTGTTAATTCATTTTGTTTCCGCAGCCGGCACAGAAAGTCGAACCCGGTGCGTTCATCATTCCGCAGCTCTGACAGCGCACACCCTGTGGCTGCATATATGGCTGCTGCGGCTGGTATGGCTGTCCATACTGCTGATTTGGATACTGACCATTGTTGTACGGCGGCATCTGCTTTGTTTTGTCTTGCATAACAAGACAGATGACAAGGCCGATAACGCCGAGGAACAAACCGCAGAAGAACCACGCAGCAGGCATATCATAGCCTTTTTTCTTCATGATGCTCATGCACACAAAGCCGAGAACAAACGTAAGGATAAAACCAAATATAACAAATATCCAGGCGATAATTGCGAATTCGCCGAAGGCTTCACCAAAATTATATGCAAACATAATAGATCCTCCAATGTTCAAATTTACGTATACATTATAATCACTTTTTTACAAATGTCAAGCACTTTCTCACATTTTGCACAGAAAAACAAGCTCCCGTTCCCGAGAGCCTGCTGTAATTGTTATCTGATCTTGTTGCCGCAGCCGGCACAGAAAGTTGAACCCGGTGCGTTCATCATTCCGCAGCTCTGACAGCGGACGCCGGCCATTTGTCCGGGAATAGTGTTCTGCGGCGTAGGCTGACTGTTGTATGGTGGCTGTCCCATAGGCTGACCGTAGGGCTGACCCTGCATTGGCTGACCGTAAGGCTGCATTGGCTGACCATATGGGTTTGCGTAGGGATTGCCGTATGGGCTGCCGTAAGGATTGCCGTTCTGGAAGGGCTGATTTCTGAGGTCGGGACGGGTGATAGCGATCACAAGACCGATAATCCCCAGGAAAAATCCGCAGCAGAACCATGCCCCGAGATTCTGATAACCCTTGTTTTTCATAACATAACGCACCACAAAGCCCCAGACCGTACAGCCGATAAGACAGCCGATCAGAATGCCCACCCAGAAGGAAGTGTCATAGTAATCATAAATCGAAGCCAAACACATAAAAAATCTCTCCCCTTAATAAACTTCAACATTATAATACAATTTTCCAAGCAAAAAGTCAAGCCCTCGGGGGAGGGCTTGTTGATAATACTATTTTAGTTTGTTTCCACAAGATATGCAAAACATTGAGTAGCATATGAATCCAAATGCTGTACAGGGTGATGGTTTTATTCGCCTTTGTACAGCCTTTTTTGTTTTAACAAGTCTTTGTTCATGTGCATAGATTGTATCAGGCAGGTGTGGTCATCAGTACAAAATATTGTACACTTGCAAATACATGAAAGGACTTTGACATGAACGGTTTTATTTATGCCCTGGGCGGCACCGGTTTCACTTTTTTAATGACTGTTCTCGGTGCGGCGGTGGTTTTTTTCTTTAAAAGCGATAGACACAGCGAAAAGGCGCAAAGTGTGTTTCTTGGCTTTGCATCGGGGGTGATGATAGCGGCTTCGGTGTGGTCGCTGCTTATCCCTGCAATAGATGAGGCGGAAAGGCTTGGAAAGAAAGGGTGGATACCTGCATCGTTCGGTTTTATGCTTGGGGTGGTGTTTTTAATGCTCCTTGACAAGCTTATTCCTTATTTCAGACCGGAGCCGGACAGGGAGGACTGCGTTAAAAACGGACTTAAACGCACCTCGATGCTTATTTTTGCCATAACGCTGCATAACATTCCCGAGGGAATGGCGGTAGGACTTGCATTTGCTTTGGCAGCAAAAAACGATAGCAGCGTACTTCTTGCCTCTGCAATAGCTCTTGCGGTGGGCATGGGGATACAGAACTTTCCGGAAGGGGCGGCTATCTCTTTGCCCATACGACAAGCCGGACGTTCACGCAGCAGGGCGTTTGTATGCGGTGCGGCATCGGGAGTCGTAGAGCCGGTCTTCGGACTTGTGACCGTGCTTATCGCAGGCACGGCGCAGCTGCTTTTGCCCTGGCTGCTCTCATTTGCGGCAGGGGCAATGCTTTATGTGGTGGTGGAGGAGCTTATCCCCGAAGCGCACCTTGGCAACTCCCATATTGGTACGCTGGGGGTCATGATCGGCTTTTTGCTGATGATGACGCTTGATGTTGCCCTTTAGAGGCGAGAGACAGCATTGAGTACAAAAGCGAGTTTTGTCGAAGGAATGGATTTGTGCAAGGTGCATAAAAAAGTTGACAAATATAATGTGAATTATCTATTGATAAAAATGCGAAAATTTGTTATAATGTATATTGGCGGATTTTGAAAATACTGACCGCCGTGAAAGGATGTTAATTACTATGTGGGCAAATGAAAGTGTGTTTTATCAGATCTATCCTTTGGGTTTCTGCGGTGCGCCGTTTGAAAACGACGGACAGTGCGTTAACCGGATATCAAAAGTTTCCGACTGGATAGATCACATGACGAAGCTGGGGATAAATGCAATATACTTTTCCCCTGTTTTTGAGTCGGACACTCACGGATACAACACAAGGGACTTCAGAAAAATAGACTGCCGTCTGGGCACAAACGAGGATTTTGCCAAGGTTTGCAAGGATCTTCACAAGGCAGGGATCAGGGTAGTGCTTGACGGTGTGTTCAACCATGTGGGCAGAGGCTTCTGGGCTTTTCAGGACGTGCTGAAAAACCGTGAGGGCTCGGCGTACAAAGACTGGTTTTATATCAACTTCGGGGGAAATTCCAACTACAACGACGGTCTTTGGTACGAAGGCTGGGAGGGTCACTTTGATCTTGTCAAGCTTAACCTGAATAATCCCCAGGTAGTGGATCATATACTTGAATGTGTAAGCGGCTGGGTCAGTGAATTTGACATTGACGGACTGCGGCTTGATGTGGCGTACTGCCTTGACAGAAACTTTATGAAGCGTCTGCGTGCACATTGCAGCAGCATTAAGGAGGATTTCTTCCTTGTGGGCGAGATCATCCACGGGGACTATAAGCAGATCGTAAACGATGAGATGCTCCAGTCATGCACCAATTACGAGTGCTATAAGGGTATGTATTCCAGCTTCAACTCCATGAATATGTTTGAGATATGCCACTCGGTGAAAAATATGTTCGGACCTGAGAACTGGTGCAGATGCAGAGGAATGGAGCTTTTGAACTTTGTGGACAATCACGATGTTACAAGGGTGGCAAGCATACTTACTAATCCCAAGCATCTGCCGCTCATATACGGCTTGCTGTTTGCAATAAAGGGTATACCTTGTATTTACTACGGTTCCGAGTGGGGAGCAAAGGCGGAGAAGTCACAGGGGGATCCTGCGCTCAGGGCTTGCTTTGAAAAGCCCGAATGGAACGAGCTGACGGATCTTATCGCTAAGCTGTGCCAGATAAGAAAAAGCAGCAAGGCGCTGAGCTATGGAGAGATATCCGTTCCGGTGCTGACAAACAAACAGTGCATCATAGAAAGAAAGTTTGAGGGTGAGCGTGTGCTTATTGCGATAAATGCAGATGCTGAGCCGTATACAGCGCACTTTGATGCCGGCTGCGGTCAGGCGCAGGAGCTTATCAGCGACACGATCCACGATTTCGGCGGCGGAAGTGAACTTAAACCGTACAGCGTTGAAGTGTGGAAAATGGAGAGGTAAACGCAAGGGGGCATTTACTTGGAATTTATCACATATGAAGAGGGGTTCACAGCAGAGCCCCTGCCTGAGGAAATAAAAGAAATGATGATAGGCAAGTCCTTTCACGAAAACAAGGATGTGGGACTTGACGAGCTTGCATATCTTAAAATGAAACACGTGGGGTTTGACGGACAGACAAAACAGGGTGAGATGGTTGTGCATTATTCTCTTGCCCGTGAGGTTTTGGAGATATTCTGCGAGCTTTACAATGCCGGGTATCAGATAGAGAAAATGCACCTTGTTGACCGGTATGATGCAGATGACGAGCGCTCTATGGCGGATAACAACTCCTCGGCGTTCAACTACCGTGTGGTGGCAGATACGGATATAGTATCCATGCACGCCTACGGCAGGGCAATCGACATCAATCCTTTGATAAACCCTTACATAGTGGGCGAAAAGGTGATGCCTGCAAATGGTGCAGAGTACGCCAACAGAAAGGGAAAGTTCCCTCATAAGATCGACCACGACGATCTGTGCTACAAGCTTTTCAAAAGCAAGGGCTGGACCTGGGGAGGGGACTGGAAGACCCAGAAGGATTATCAGCACTTTTACAAGACCTGAAAGAATTTCTCTCAAAGCTTAATGACTTGTTAATGTCTTGTGTGGTATTCTGGATATGGGATATGCAGGTCATTGCGCCGTATCTTTAAGAGTACAAAATATCGGACAGTTAAAAGGGGAGAAAAAATGGGGGAATATGTATTTACCGTTGTTGTTCCTGCTCATAACGAGGGAAAATACGTGGTGAGGTGTATAAACTCTATCAAAAGGGCCGCAGATCATTTCGGCAGACCGGTGGAGATCATCGTAGTTTGCAACCGCTGCACCGATAAGACCATGGAGCTTGCACAGGCAAACGGTGCAAGGACGCTGATCAACGAACAGCGGTGTATTGCTGCGGTGCGAAACACGGGGATAAAAGCTGCCCGGGGCAGGTACATATTGACCATTGACTGTGACAACCGCATGACAAAGGGGACTATCAAGGAAGCGTACCGTTTGCTCAAAAGCGGAAAATATATCGGCGGCGGTGCATCCATAAGATTTGAAAGGTACTCGCTGCCCCTTTATCTGAACGATTATATGTGCCGTGGTGCATTCGCCCTTACCGGTCTTTACTGCGGGATGTTCTGGGCTTCAAAGCAGACCTTTGAGGCTGTGGGCGGCTTTGCGGACAAGCGGGCGATGGAGGATGTGCAGACAGCCAAAAACCTTAAAGCCTACGGGAAAAAACTCGGAAAAAAGTACGGGTGTTTAAAAAGAAACTATCTTATAAATTCCACACGCAAATGGGACGATATGGGAGACTGGCTGTATATAAGACTGCTGTTTGAAAACGCAGGCAGCATTATAAAAGCTGCCCTTGGCAACAGCAGGGAATATGACAAGCTGGTGGATAAGCTTTTTTACGATTACAACGGCTAAGGACATAAAAAGACCTTTCTTTGCATCGCTGCATTGAAAGGTCTTTGTTTTTTATTTCATAATGCCGTTAAGATATTCAGCACGGCTTATGGTGTAAAAGCTTGAGATGGAGGAGCCGAAAAGTATATCGGTTGCACCGACCTTTTCAAAGAAATCTTTGAGCTTTATGGTGGTGTATCTCATGTCGATAACGTAAATCTTTTCAAAGCTTCCCACAAAGTATGGAGCCATTGCGTTGCCGTAGCTGTCTTTTATAAGCACAAGTGTCCTGCCGTTTTTAACGTCTGTTTTCATCTCACAGATGGTCATGTCCGTTCCAAGGATCGTGCAGTAGAGGTTTGACCCTTCGGCATATTCGTGGAAAAGCTCAGACTTGACCGGGTTGGTGAAGTCACAGTCATAATAGGTGGTCGTGTACTGATTCTTCGGCTTGTAGTAAATGTAGGTGTCGGGATATTTAAGAAACTCCTGACAGCCGCTGTAGGTGTACATTGAGCCGGTGAAGCCGGTTTTGGTCACCTTTTCCATTTTATCAAGCTCGGTGAATGGGACATCTGCTGCCTTGGCAAATTCCTTGGTTGCGTAATAAGCAGCAAGTGTGGTCCAGTGGTGGTCGGTGCGGTAGTAGATATATTCGTTTGTGTGCTTTGCAAGAGCAGAATATGCATCAATATTCTTTATACTCGGATCAAGGGTTTTGGAAAGAGCGGTGGTAGCAGCGTGCTGGTCGCTTGTAACTCCGTCCATTCCCTTGGGAGTATAGTATGCAGAGGAAACAGGTGCAGGAAGCGTATAAACGTTGACCTTGTCACCGACCATTTTCTTTACGTTATTTACCATGGTGGTGAATACCTTTGCGCTGCTTTCGTCTGCTCCGAAGCCGAGAAGTCCTCTTATCTTGGAGCCTTTATTCTGGTCGCAGACCACAACGTTATTGGTCCAGTAGCCGGATTCGGGAATGCTTGCATAATCGGCAGCAGGGTCTGCTGTGCCTGTTTCGTCAAGCTTTGTCGTTGTTGTTGTGGTGGTAGTGGTTGCCTCTGTGGCAGCGGTCGTGACCTTTTCTTTGTCGGATGTATCACCGGAAGGTGTTACAGCAGAGCTGTCTGAGTTGGGCACCGAAGCTTTTGCAGCCTGAGGATCGGACTTTTTTATCTCCTGTCCGCAGGACGCCATGGAAACAGCCATTATAAGCGACAAAAGCAAAGCGGTAAACTTGGTTCTTTTCATTGCCATTTTCCTTTCCTTTTTTGTTTATAGTACGAAAATTTGGACATACATTTTGCTCATAACATTATACAATTATTTTAATCAAATGTCAAGGGGGATACAGATGCTTTTATGTAATAGCATAAATATGCTTTACATTAAGAAAAAAATATGTTATACTCCTACAAAAGGACATAATACCGCCCGGATATGAGGCGGGATATCCATAAGGACCAATAAGGACAGGAAGTAAAGCAATGGGTACAACTGTACTAAAAAACGGACTCGTTTTTGCCGATGGGGAAAGCTTCAGACGGCTTGATGTGAAATACGAAAACGGCGTTATTACCGCCTTGGGAGAGGATATTACAGACGGCGAGAGCACCGTTGAGTGCAGGGACTGCCTTGTGCTGCCGGGGCTTGTTGATGTACATATGCACGGCGCCTGTGGGAAAGACGTTTGCAGTACAGACGAAAGTTCCCTTGACAGGATAGCACAGTACGAATTCAGCCGTGGGGTAACTCTTTTCTGCCCGGCTGTAATGACATTTCCCCCGGAGAAAATTAGCAGCATAGTCGGGTGTATCTCCCGATACGCCTCTAAACGCAGGGAAAGGGGCAGGGCGCAGATCCCGGGGATACATCTTGAGGGGCCTTTTCTAAATGGAAAAAAGTGCGGCGCCCAGAAAAAGGAATATATACAGCTTCCGGATACAGACAAGATAAAAAAATGGCAGCAGGAGGCAAGGGGCATGATAAAGCTCATCACAATAGCTCCGGAGCTGCCGGGTGCACTGGATTGTATAAGAACTTTGGGGGACAGCATACATTTTTCCCTGGGGCACACCTGTGCAGATCACACTGAGGCAAAGGCTGCCCTTGATGCGGGAGCTGACCATATAACCCATCTTTTTAACGCTATGACGCCCTTTCATCACCGTGATACGGGAGTTGTGGGGGCAGCTGCGGACAAAGAGGATTGTTTTGTGGAGCTAATATGCGACGGTGTACACCTTTCGCCTTCGGCGGTAAGAACGGCTTTCAAGATATTCGGTGAGGACAGGATAGTGCTTGTGAGCGACAGCATGGAGGCGGCAGGAATGCCTGACGGTGAGTATTTTCTCGGGGGACAGAAGGTGTTTAAAAAAGGCAGCAGCGCTCGTCTTGAGGACGGCACCCTTGCAGGCAGCGTTACAGACCTTTACGAATGTATGAAAAATGCCGTGAAAATGGGTATACCTCTTGAAAGTGCAGTGCGCTGTGCCACATTGAACCCATGCAGGAGCATCGGCATTTCCGAAAGCTTCGGAAGTATAAGTCCGGGCAAAGGGGCGCACTTTCTGATACTGGGAAAAAATGACCTTTCAGTGAAAAAGGTGATATGATCCTGCCGGGGGATAAAAGCAGGGCAGGCTATTGAAAAATCAACGGAAATATGTTATAGTTATCAAAACAAATTAGTGAAAAAAGAGGTGAGGTGTATTGCTGAAGTTTTTAGGAAGAGGGTCTGCTTTCCATTCACAGAACAACTGCGGTTTTTTTGTAAAGGACCGGGAGCTTGTGCTTATGGATTGTCCCATGTCAGCCTTTCACAGGATAAGGGAGATCGGCTTTGAAAAACTTGTTGACGGCGGACCAAAATGTGTTACGGTTTTTGTGACCCATACCCATTCGGATCATGTAGGCGGCATAGGAATGATGATCCATTACTGTTACTATATCCTGCATTTGCCGGTGAGGGTCATAACCGCAAACGAAAAAACGGCACAAAACGTTGAGTATCTTTTGAGTGTGCTTGAAGGCTGCTGTGAAGAGGGTTACAGTCTTATGACCGAACAGCAGGCAAAAAAGGAGTACCCGTGGATCGTCGGGGCTGTGGAAACTGTACACACGCCGCAGCTTGAAGGCAGATGCTTCGGCTGGGTGATACAGCCCGAGGGAACGAGGATCGTTTTTACAGGCGATACGACCACACTTGAACCTTTTATGCCGTACCTTGAAAAGGGTACATATCTTTATACGGACGCATCGGCGCATGATTGTGTGGTGCATATGCATATCAAAGATCTTGAGCAGATCATCCCCGAGCTGAGGCGCAAGGGCGTGCAGGTGTATTTTATGCACCTTGACGATGAACAGCTCCTTGGCGAGGCCGCAAGAAAAACAGGGGTACAGCTTGCTCCGCTTCACACATAAAAATATTATTATCGGGAGGGTCATATTATGGATATGGATTATCAGATCGAGATACTTAATGAGATTTATGACATCGGTGAGAAGCTCTATGCCAACATGGGCAGCAGAAGCGAAGAGGGTCACGGAAGTGTTTTCAACCTTCTTACCGATCTTGGAAGAATACTTGTTGGCGCAGACAGAGCAAGCTTCTGGAAATGGGATAAGGCAAATCATCAGCTGTGGACAACGTCCGCCACTAAGGTGGATAAGATCGTTATACCTGACGATTCCGGACTTGTGGGAAAGGCTTTGAAGGAAAAGAGGGTCATCGTTACAAACGACCCTTACAGCGAGCCTGAGTTCAATTCCGATGTTGACAAACAGACAGGATATATTACCTTCTCTGTGCTGGTAATGCCTGTTGCAGACATAAACGGAGAATATATCGGGGCATTCCAGATCATCAACAAGCTGGGTGAAGATGGCTTTGATGAGGTAGAGGATGTAAAGAAGCTTTCTCTTGCAGCTTTTGCCTGCGGTATTACCCTTGAATCGGAAACCTTCTTTACCGACTCGCAGTATGACACACTCACAGGTCTTAAAAACCGCAAGGGTCTTTATCATGATTTTATGCACAAGTATGCCGAGTATCTCCAGGTGGGAATGAAAAGCCCGTTTGCTGTATTCATCTGCGATATAGACAGGTTCAAGCGCATAAATGACAACTACGGACACAACATCGGTGATCTCATCATAAAGAACGTAGCAGGCATTCTTTCAAAGCATTGTCCGGAGCACGCAACTGCATATCGCTGGGGCGGAGACGAGTTTGTTGTGGTCATGCCGGGAACCGAGCTTGAGGAGTGTAAAAGGATCGCTGAGGAAGTAAGGGTCGAGGTCAAGGACAGCCAGGTCAAGGCTTCCGTACTGCCTATAAAGGCAACTATGAGCTTTGGATGCTCACTTTACGATCGTGCAAAGTCAATCGAGGAAAATTTTGCCCAAGCCGATGACAACCTTTATACTGCAAAGGATAACGGAAAAATCAGGTTTACGGATAAACTCAAAAGCGGGATAAAACAAGCCTGCGATGCTGTGAGGTAAAACACAGCACCGCAGGTTTTTTGTTTTAAACTTCTTATTTCAATAATCGCAGACGGATGTGAATATTTTGGATTTTGCAGCAGAAAATAAAGATACAAAAATAAGATAGCTGAAAGGAATAAGATATATGAAAGCAACAGGAATCGTAAGACGTATCGACGACCTTGGCAGGGTCGTTATACCTAAGGAGATAAGACGCACCATGCGTATAAGAGAGGGCGACCCATTACTGACAGTGTTGACACAAGAGCATCGATTCTACGCCGCGATGAGTGCTTTGGCACAGAGGCTACATATCTGATGGAAAGTAAAAGTGCTGTTTATTATTGCGATAAAGCTTCTGCTTGAAATGACAATAATAGACGTATTTTATATTACGTGCTCATCAAGCAGAAAATCTACAAGCCCTACATTAAGCACTCCATTATCATCATACCAACGTTTGCGTATATCTTTGCGTACGACGATCTTGGGGAAAGAATCAATTGTGAGTGAGAACGGCTTTAGTTCTTGCTCGGCCTTTTCCTCGTCAGGTAAGGCAAACGCCGACTGGATATACACCTTTTTCCCGCCTTTAGTAGCGACAAAGTCTATCTCACGTGCAACTTTGGAATAGCTGCCGCTGGCATTTCTTTCGTTTGAAAAAACCACTCCCACATCTACTGCAAATCCACGAATGATGAGCTCATTATAGATGATGTTCTCCATGATATGAGTCATCTCCTGCTGGCGAAAACCAATACGAGCGTTGCGCAAACCGATGTCCTCACAGTAATACTTGTAAGGGTACTCAAAATACTTGCGTCCCTTGACATCGTAACGTTTGGCTTCGCTGAATAAGAAAGCGTCCTCCAGGTGTGCGATGTATGCGGAGATGGTGTTCTGTGCAATATTCTCGCCTGTTTTTGAACGCAGAGTATCTGCGATCTTCTTCGGGTTGGTCAGTGAGCCTACTGATGAACAAAGCAGATCAAGCAGCAGACCGAGGATATCTTCACGCTCGATCTTTTTACGCTCAACGATGTCTTTGATATACACCTCTGAAAACAGCGATGACAAATAGTTCGCTTTTGCAGTATCGTTAGGGCGAGACAACACCAGAGGCATACCACCATAAAAAGCATAATCCTCAAATGCGTCTTCCTTGTCACCGCCGACCGCTGAGTAATACTCCGCAAAGTTCAGAGGGTGGACTTGTATCTCATCGCTGCGTCCACGGAATTCTGTAAGTATATCTTTTGACAGCATCTTTGAGTTGCTGCCCGTTACATACACATCGAGATTTGGCAGCGATCGCAGGTCGTTGAGTGCATCGTAGAAAGTGATCTTCTTGCCATCAGGATTATAGGGGTTCTTCACCTCGTCCGACATCTGAATCTCATCAACGAACAGATAGAACTTTCCGTCCTGTCCCTCGACCCTGCTGCGGACATACTCAGCCAGCACAAGCGGATCACGGTACTTGATATCCTTAGTTAGGTCAAGCTCTATTGATATGATATTGTCTGCCGGAACGCCCTGCTCCAACAGATATTTCTTGAACAAGGTATTCAGCAGAAAAGACTTTCCGCAGCGGCGGATACCTGTGATCACCTTGACTTGTCCGTCCCACATATAGTCGATCACCTGCTGCAAATATCTGTCTCTTTTGATCTCCATTTTATCACCCCATTGAAAACTACGGCGAGATTTTGTACAAGTTTTCATTATTATACCACAAGAGCAGAGGATTAGTCAAGCATTATAATGATTATTTTTTGGTTTTTTTGCAATACGATATATCTCGGCAAAGACAGTATTGTTGAAACCAAAGAATAGTACATTTGCATTCCACCGTATATCACGATTTGCTTGCTTTACCAATTATATAATATGTAATAGATATCTCCCTGTCTGAGAGGTTCCGGACAGGGAGATTTTTTCGTGATTCGTTTGAGTTGCTTTTGTTTTTGGTATTAATCATCTTTTTTATCATTTCTATCAACGGCGGATGGCAGCATGGCGATTAAACTGTCTTGTTCCTCCGGAGGAAGATCCAACAAACGCTTGTATATATCATAGCTGTGCAGCACAAGTGAAGTAAGTGAAATCCTTTTGTCAGAAGCTATCTGCTTCATTTCTTCATGAATATATTTGGGAAGACGCAAAGAAAGCGAACTGGTAGTGCTATTTCTATGATCATTGTTTTTTTTGATGCTCATTTTTCGGGAACACATACGACAAATGGTCTGTGAACCTGATGCGTTAAACCTTTTGCCGCATTCCTTGCATTTTCTGAACGGAAGCTCTGATTTAAGGTTTCCACCGTTGAATTTGCGCTTTTCGTAATACACTCGTTTTGATATGGCTGTATTTTGTGCTTTGCAGTCATTGCATAAGCCTTCTCTGTTAACTCTGGCAACATATGTTTTGCCGCATTTACTGCATTTTACTAAATATTCTGGCAAATCATCACCTCCAGCCTTTGATAACATAATAGCACAGATAAACGCAAAAATCAATGGGAAAGAAAAATATTAAAAAAGTGTTTCTAAAAGAACAGGTATAATCTCAAAAATTTACAAATTGATTGGTGATTATTTATATTATTTCAGTTTGCAAACTGTGCAATATTCACAAATCACTATTTGAATTAGCACGTTTTTCAGAAAAAAGACTTGACTATTTATCGATAGTAAGCAATAATCATTATAAAGAAAAAAGGCCTTGTTTTTCTAAAGCACCAGAACGACTGTGATAGTATTTATACAGAAGTGAAATACCGGATGATGAAAGGCGGATAAAATGAGCACACCTAAAATGACAGAAGAACATATAAAGGAACGCAAAGAGGAGATACGTCGTGCAATGGAAAAAATCACACCTCGGATAATGCTAGATTATTTTGAAAAGAGAATAATCGGGCAGCACAAGGAACTTATGATGATAGTATATATGCTATATACGTATTTGCAACTGGCTTGTAAAGAAGTCATAACCGATGTGCCAAGCTGGGTACTGACAGCACCAAGTGGATGCGGAAAGACCGAGGTATATCGTACATTAAAGGCATTTTGTGCTGATCAAGGAATACCCATTCCAATAATCCACGTAGATCTTAGTCAGATTACTGAGGCTGGATTTCAAGGAAAGGAAGCTAACAGCATAATACAATCACTTGCTCTTGAGGATAGTGTTCTCGATGGGATAGGTATATGTTTTCTTGATGAGGCTGACAAAAAATTCTCTCCTTCGCACAACTCAGATGGAGAGGACATCAATGCTAAGACACAGTCAAATCTGCTGACGATGATCGAGGGAAGTGTAGAGAATATTCCGCTTAAAAATGGCGGAGCAAGACGAATGGATTCCAACCAGACAATGTTTGTGCTTATGGGAGCATTTCAGGATTTGCGTAACAGCAAGCAGAAACGTATTCAAACAACAGATCGGGGCATTGGATTTATATGCCGGGATGTGGAGCCAAGCACGGAGGATGTATTCTACGGGGATATAACTCTTGAGGATATGATAGAGTTCGGAATGCTTGAAGAGATCGCCGGAAGAATGCAGATGGTAGTCAATTTTCATAAGCTGTCAATAAAGGATATGACAGATCTTATACTTTCAAAGATCCATATACTCGAGCAGGAACTTCAAATCTCGATAGTGTTCGACGATAATACAATCAACTCGCTTTTAGATATAAGCTATACGAATTTGGGCGTGCGCCATGTTACTAACTGTCTCAGGACGCTTGCATTCAGAGCAATATCAGAGGTGTTTTACGACAAAGCCATCGACAGTAACTGTTGCCTCGTGATAGAAAATTCAAACAGTGCATACATAGAATTTGCTGGTGAGCAAGAGGTGCAAAAAACACATAGATGCGGCTGAGCAATCATCTTAGTCGGATACTGGAGGAATTATTATGAATACTATATTTGAAGATCGCCCAAAAAGTGATAAAGAGATCAACATCATACTTGTCAAAAGAGATGTAGCCATTGAGTGCGCCGCAGCGGTCACCGGATTCATTTTCCGCAACTACGACCTCAAGCATATTCCCTACCCTAAGGACATCAAAGAGATATACGAGCGCAATACTTATTACGAGCAAAACGCTTTTATGTGCGACTCCGAAAAGGAGCTTGACAGGATACTTGCTGAAATAAAAAAGGACAACGAGTATGTCAAAGCGCATACTCCTCTGCCGCACAAGTGAGGAGACTATATGGACACGCTATACAGGATCGAGATACTCCTTGAAAGAAATATTATTATGGAAAAGATGCTGAAGCTTCTAGACGACACATTTCAGCCTGATAAAAACGGATTTGAGAAAGAGCAGCTACCTCAGACCGTACGCTACGGCTCAAACAAGACAGAAGACGTGCAAACACTGAAAGATGCAGCGAATCAGATATTTGATGCATTGCTTTACCCATGTGTCAGTATATTCTGGTATGAGACAGAAAACAATGTTTTTGAAGATCTGACTATCCCGTGGTGGAGTACTTTAAAAGACAATAAACGTGACGAATTCGAATTTGCCGTATCATTTACTTTAAAAAGTGATGTTGATCGATTATGGTTTGCAGAACGTTTTGATAGGATACTTAATGTCAACGGAGTAAAGTGCAAGCTAAGGATCAATGGGCAGACAGTCGAATTCGGAACGAATGTACACGACCACTATGCGAGAATGTGGTCAGCAATCCTAGATGTGCTTGACAGCGATCTTGTAACTCTGTTTATCGGGATCATGTGGCTTCACTACAATGAAGACAGTTGTGAAGATATACTGTCTCAGCATCTGGAGGAACACCCCGAGGCAATCAAACGTACGATAAACGATCCACCACTGTTCAAAATAATGATCACCGTGAAGCAAACAGTTGATCCTGATAAGTTTGCTAACACTATTGATAAAATGCTTGCTTGCTATCGTACAATTTGTAGGATAGCAACATACGGCTCTATGATCGAGTTCAGTTCATCAAATCCGGATCACTACAAAGGTATGCGTGGAGTGATCTCAGATGCACTTGATAGCAAACTGCTCAAATACATAGACGGTGTTTTGTGGATAGACTGCAAAACAGGTGAGACAGAAGATGTGCTGATCCAATTCTTAGAAGAGCTTGAAAAGGAGTCTGACAATGGAGACAAACAATAAACCACTATTCAAAATGGTTTTTACATTAAAGGATAATGCTGATCCTGTTAAGCTCGCTGAAATCATAGATGAAATGCTTGCTTGTTATAAGACCTACTGCTCAAAGGAAATACACGGGAATATCGTTGAATATAGTTCATCAGTTTCAAAACACTATGGTGGTATGTGGGGAACACTTTTAAATGCACTTAAAAGTAAGCTACTGCGGTATATAAACGGTCTTGATTGGATCGAAATTGATGCCAATGGAGAGGTGGAAATTGAAGATGTATTAAGTCAGTTTTTAGAGGATCACAAGGAGGACAAAAATGGAGACAAACAATAAGCCTTTGTATAAAGTGACTTTTACAATAAAAGAAAACGTTAAAATACAAGTATTAGCTGATACCTTGGATAAAGCTTTTGATATTATGGGTATACAGTTTTTCAGATATATAAACGGTAACAACATTGAATACCATACATATAATCGCAATAACTACGCTGATATGTGGGATGCTATATACGAAATACTGGAAAGCAAATACCTTACCTATATACGCGAAGTAACATGGAATAACTATGAAACCAACAACGAGGAAGATGTATTGACCGAGTTTTTAGAGGACTGCGAGTAGAAGAAAAATGAAACATCACCCTTATATTACACTCAGTGACGACACCGAGATATCCTACTCTGACATAAAGACCGATGAACGTGGGAATGAATACATTACCATGTATTTTGAAACGCCCGTGCAAAAAGGCTTTCACAGTATGCAAGTCGATTACCCGAAAGGCATACCCGAAAAGATAGTCGGTTACAGCGAGCAGGACGTGAACTTGCTGATGCGCCACTATGACAAAGTCGGACACAATGCTTTTGAATTTGCAAATGAGAAATAATATGAGTGTACACTACGGAAAGATAGTTAAAAAGAAAGAGTTTGATTTTTATATTCCCGAATTTGTTGATAAGGCTATTGACATGCTTATTGAGGGTATTAACAATAACGACCTTATGGCAGATTGCTATGCGGCTGAGCTTGACAGCAATATCAATCATTGTCTTGATATTGATTTTGACGAAGACCAAGTACAAGAGCTAAAGGATTACTACATAAGAGGCGGTATGTATATCGATGCAGAAGATAAACCTGTAAAGCAATGGTAATCACAAAAAGGAGGTACAACCATGAGCAGATACAAAATAACAGTCAAAGATTACTTTTCCTCTGCCGAAAGGGAGTTCAAAACGTGTCAGGTGTTAGAAGAATATCTGCCCGAAGATTTTGCACAGGCTGATGTGCTGTTACATTTAAGGCGGGCAATCGAAATGATGCTGAAAGTATTATGGGTAGTAAACGGGATCCGACCTGATCCGCATATCAGCGATACATGTTTTCTGGCAGATACCAAAGTGTTAAAAGATCCTTTGCCCGATGAGTTTACAGAAGAGATATGTAATGCTATTGACTCTTGGGCAGAAATAGAATATGAGCCGAGGATCCATTTCGAAAAAGAAGAATATGAAACTGCAAAAAGGATATATGCAGGTCTGAAAGAAACAGCCGCAGAGTACATTAAAAATGGGGAAGGCAATAATCCTATCATCGTTGTAGACAAAGACGACGATGAAACATATCATATCCCCGATGATATAAAAGCGCTTATAACCGAAGAGTTCGGCAAGGAGTTCACCAGACAGCTGTTCACTGTATTCGGCAAAGATGCAGACGACATCACATCAGCATGGTTTGAGCAGATTGGTATGTATTGTGAAGGCACAAGAGGCTGGTGTACTGCTCTTGAAAAAGCCGCAGATATCATAGGCTGCCGTGAGCTGTTTGAATACTATAAAGCATTGCCGTGGTATGACAGCGATGAGTTTGACGGTCAGCTGTACACGATCATCAAAGGCTATCATCTTTTTGATTAATGCTTAGCGAAAAAGGAGAAATAGATATGAATAACAACACAAAATTCCAATGGATAGATAACGATACAGATGTTTCCGAGATACTAAAAAAATGCCCGAAACACATTCATAAGATGATAGAAGAAATGGAACAGGCAGACCTTGAAGATAATGTTGGTGTTTTCTATGCAGTTTCAGACGATTTTGAGGTTGCAACAAAAATGTTGATGCTTGATGATGTAATTTCAAAAAAAGATTGGGAAACACTTTGTTATAAGTATTCTTTACCATATTAAACGCAACAAACATCTAATCGTTCGTAAATATACTATTCAAAGTTTCCTTCAAGCTTAAAGACGGTCTTGACTGTTTGAAGTTTGCAGATACAGTCGATAAAATGCTTGAGTGTTATGATATAACTTGCGAAAGGAACATACACGGTTCGTGTATCGAGTTTTTCACATCAGTGCACGAAAACTATGCTGATATGTGGGACGCTATATATGAAATACTTGAAAGCAAAATGCTCCCGTATTTAGAGGAAGTGCAATGGCACAACTATGAAACAAAAAACGAGGAAGATGTGCTGGAAGTGCTTGCAGAGGAAGACTAAAAGGAGGGAAACAAAATGATATACATTACAGGTGACACCCACAGCAACTTTGAACGGGTAAAGGAACTGTGCAGAAGATTTAAGCCGACAGTCGATGACACAATAATTATTCTCGGCGATGCCGGTATCAATTACTATGGTGAAGAACGAGACTGCAAGCTCAAAAAGACACTGTCACAGCTGCCGATAACGATATTCTCGATATATGGCAACCATGAGATGCGACCCGAAACGATCACAACCTATAAAGAGGTGCAGTGGAACGGCGGTGTTGTGTACCGTGAAGATAAATACCCGAATCTTCTGTTTGCCAAAGACGGAGAGTTATATGACTTTGACGGTCTGAAAACCCTTGTCATTGGCGGTGCATACAGCGTTGACAAGCAATACCGAATAGATCACAATATGGGTTGGTGGGCTGATGAACAGCCAAGCGACGAAATAAAGGCAAGAGTTGAAAAAGTGCTTGCCGACAGAGGCAACAAGATAGATGTTATACTAAGCCATACCACGCCGCTTAAATACGAGCCTAAAGAGGTATTTCTGTCATTCATCGATCAGTCGAATGTTGACAAGTCAACGGAAGAATGGCTCGACATAATAGAGAACAAAACGGAGTATAAAAAATGGTACTGCGGACACTATCACACCAACAAAATGATAGACAGAATCAACTTTCTGTTTAAGGATATAGTTGAGTTCAAGCTATAAGAGGAGATGAAAATGGAACATCGACGCTGCATCACGCTCGGCAAACTGCTTGATTACTACAAAAAAGCTGGAATGGTACGACAGCGATATGTTCAATTGTGAGCTGTATGATATGGTCTGTGAACGTTACAGCAAAACCAAATGAACACAGCGTTGAAGTCATGTAACATCGTAATCATCAAGTATACTGCGCAGATAGTTTTTGTATGTGTCTACAAGTTCTTTCGGTTCAATGACCCTTAAGTCATTATATGAAAACTTTGCGAGCCATCCGAAAAACAATTTGGAGATTTGGATTTGAGCACTGAAAAGAGAGTGTTCATTATCGTATTCACGGATTCTTATTTCCTTTCCGAATTTATCTATCATTGCTCCTTTGAGCGAATTAGATACGATAAATTTAACAGTTGTCAGATCCCCGTTTTTTGAACCGTACATTTCAAAAATGGAACTCATGTATTTTTCGATATCCAATCCTTTATTTTTTGGATCATAGAATTCATTTGAACTATTGAGTTTATCTATATATTTGTTTGTTGATGATAGATTATAAATTCTATCAGCTCTGAAATTCATTATTTTTATTCTTTTGTTGTAGTTCTTTTTGCCGCAGATCAGATAGCACTGCGAATTATCCCAAACCATTTTATATGGGGAAACTAAGTGTATATGCGGTTTTTCATCTCCAAGCGGCACGTGCTTATTTGTTTCGACAAACACTTTTTCATATTGGTCACCGGCTTTGGCTGCATACCAAAGCTTGCCTTTGCTATCGTATTTAGCATAGCTGAATTCTACTTGTTTTTTATCTTTTATTGCGTCATGTATGTGTTCGATGTTCTTTATACAGCTTTCATTCATGGTTTTATTACGCAAAACAACATCGATATCTTTTGCCAAGTCGTCAAACCGTTTCATGTTGGTCATCTGTTTAATATGTAAGATGAGCTCTTCTGCTTTTTTGGCACTTAGAAAGCTTGATGAGCATATTACATCTGCCAGCAGCATTAGTTCTCCATTTGTGAACCCCTGAGTCATATAAATGTAATGCCCATTTTTAGTGTGTTTAATATCAGCGCCTAACTGTTCCAGCACTCTTAAGTCGTTGTATATTATCTGCCTGTTAGAGGATTGTTCAGCAAGATAGTTCTGTAAGTGTTTTATGTTTATCTTTTCTCCGTTTTCACCATATTCTTTGAGGTATCTGATTATTAGTATCAGCCTTTGTCTTGCTTTGTCTTTACCAGCCATATTCTATATCCCTCCCTGCTGATGGTATTATATCACTTTATCTCAATTGAGTCAAACAAAATGTATTAAATTTAATACATTTCTGACTTGATACGAAGGCGGCGGCGTGGTATAATTTGCAAAAAAAGAAAAGAGGTATTCTAATGAAAAGATTCCTTTCGCAGGTCATAGAAAGAAAAGAGAACGGACTGTATTTTTGCAGATTCCCAACCGGCTTCGGTAAGAGTTATAATGTACGAGAGGTTATAAAGGATCTGCTTAAAAGCAAAGATGATAGACGAAAAATCATATATCTGACACCACTCAAAAAGAATTTACCGAAGGAACTGCATGCCTTTGTCAATAAAAATCTGAGCCACAGCGCTAATAAAAAATTGAGCCAGTTTTGATAAAAAAATATTGAGCCACTAGTCATTGTTGATGGTCGAATCGATGCGGTAAGACGAGCTGCAGTTCAT
>Ga0256404_1001901_pt1 | contig 48148 bp, 45 predicted proteins | sample RumenRJG_01DNA_FD_185990 | JGI IMG/M metagenome (GOLD analysis project Ga0256404, IMG submission 185990) | Bovine rumen microbial communities from Lethbridge, Alberta, Canada - RJG_01 | ecosystem: Host-associated > Mammals > Digestive system > Stomach > Rumen | place: Canada: Alberta | collected... | reverse complement strand
CACCATACAACACCGTACAACGTATTTTTTGAAAAACTTGACAGATTTTGGGCATGAAAAAAGCCGCATTTCTGCGGCTTGTAAGTGTTTTTATTTAATTCTTATGCTATAGTAAGTGTTAAAGACCCGCGAAGGTCGAACCTAGCGAAGAGAACTTCCTTAGCAAACAGGCGAAGCACGAATTTAGCGAAGACCTCCTGATTTCAGGAGGTCTTTTTTTTATGCCAAAATTGTGATATCATAATAAGGAATATGTCATAACGGACATAAAGGAAGGAAATGATATGGCTCTTGAGACTACGGATCTGTTCAGACAGGATCTGTCCCGGGCATTGGGACTCCATCAGCTGACACCCGCGGAGATAAAGAAGGTCCAGGGGGTCGTTTATTCGATCGCACGGGACATAGCAGAGCTCTGTGAGGAGAATGACATTCCATATATGTTAGGCGGAGGATCAGCACTTGGGGCAGTAAGGCATCAGGGCTTCATACCCTGGGATGATGATCTGGATCTTAATGTATCAAGGAAGGATATAGACAGACTCTGCGATCTGATAGAGGAGAAGTACCCTGAGAAGTACTATGTCGAGGCACCGCTTAGGACACCGGGTTACTACAGTTCGTTCGCACAGGTGCAGCTAAAGGGCACGACCTTCCGGGAATACCTATGGCAGGAAGACGGAAAGTGCGGCATAAAGGTAGACCTCTGGATCTTAGAGAATGTCTACGATAACCCGGTAAAGCGCAGGATCCAGGGACTGCTGTGCGACGGAGGCTCGCTGATCCTCTCATGCATCAGGATGCATAAAGAGAAAAAAGGCTTCCTGCACTTAGCGGAAGGGAATAAAAAGGGCCAGCGCCTGATAAAGATAAAATCCGCTATCGGAGCATTGCCGTCACTTACACCCTGGTGGTGGTACAGGAGAGTCCAGCACGCCTATTCGATGTGCCACGACGAGAATTCAAAGTACGTGTCATTTCCGTCGGGCAGAAAGCATTTTTTCGGGGAGATGTACGAGAGAGCAAAGTACTGTGACACGGAGCGGATGAAGTTCGAGGACTCGTACTTTCCGGTCACGAAGGATTACGACAACTATTTCCACGCGCTCTATCCGGGCGATTATATGCAGCTGCCGCCGCCGGAGAAGCGGGAACGGCACACACTTTACGAACTGAAATTCAAAGACGAGGAAACAGATTGAAATACGGAATATTACTAAATAAAAATAACCTGAACATCGGAGATGACATCCAGGCCTATGCCACGGCACAGTTCTATCCGAAGGTCGACTACTTCATCGACAGGGAGAACATGCTGAACTTCAGGACAGATGACGGAGAACCGGTAGCAGTCATCATGAATGCCTGGTACATGTGGAAAAAGTGGAACTGGCCGCCATCAAAGTACATCTATCCGCTGTTTGTAGGATTTCACTATGCAGATCATCAGCTCGCAAAGCAGCCGGGAAGCCCGTTCAAATACGAGTTCCTGACAGGAGAGGGCGGTGCGTATTTAAATGCCTGGGGACCGGTAGGGACCAGAGATCACTTCACAGAGAAGAACCTGAAGGAAAACGGAGTCGACGCTTATTTTTCCGGTTGCATCACACTTACGCTCCCGAAACAGAAAATCGAAGACAGGGGCCGCTATATCTGCGTCGTAGATGTGGATGAGAAAGTCACGGCACAGATACAGAAGCAGCTTAAGGGCAGCGGTATCGAAGTCAGGGTCATGACGCATAATCAGAAGCGAAACGCCGAGAGAACCTGGGAACAGAGAGAAAGCGATACAGTAGAGAGGCTTACGGAGTACCAGAATGCTATCTGCGTGGTCACGAAGAGACTTCACTGTGCGCTTCCGTGCCTTGCGATGGAAGTACCGGTGCTGCTTGTAAAAGATATGACGGACGACATCAGATTTGATCCGTACTACAGTTTTCTCCACTGGGTCAGACCTGGAGATTTTCTCAAGGGAAAATGCGACTACGATCTTGCCAACCCGCCAGAGAATAAGCCGGACTACAAGCCGGTCAGAGAGAATCTGATAAAGAGATGCCAGGAGTTTGTAGTTTCAGTGGCAGATGATGACCGCACAGCAGATGAAGCCAAGAAGTACAAAGCATCAGAGGAGACAGTCCTCAACTGGAGGATCGAAACCTCGGAGAAAGCCCTGGATAAATGGAAGCAGGTCATAGAAAAAGAGGCTGATGACTACCTGGCGCTTAAGGCCGAGAATAAGAAGCTGACAAAAGAAGTCGGGAAGAGCATGAAGCATACATCACTTCGCGACTGGGCGAGAGATGTGTACCTGGACTGGAAGGATAAGATAGCCTGCAAAAAGCTCCTGCCTGATTATGACAGCGAATGGAAGAAAATAGAAGCCCAGATCGGCAAGGCACCTGAGAGTGACGGAATAGAAAAACTCAGATATGAGGACAAAAGGATCCGCAGAATGCTTACGAGGCTTCTAGACTTTGCAGGACGGGACTTCAGATGGCTCAGAGCTGAGAGACGGGAGAGGGATCGCCTGAAGAAAGAATTGAAACAAAAGCAGTAATCGTTTATAATAGTTTGTTGTTTTGTAAAATCTGTTACTATTCACGGCAGGCTTCTGTGGGGGTTCACGACGGACGCACTTGGTCTGCGGTCTGATTGGGGAGGTGCCGTGAATAGTAACTATAATCTGTTTAAAGAGGTAAAATAAATGAAAGTACTTAGTCTGCATAAGCCAGGCGATATACGATTTGAAGATGCGCCTACACCTGAACCGGGCGAGGGCGAAGTGCTCCTGAAGGTCATGGCCTGCGGTATCTGCTCGTCAGATAACGCCCGTATATTTAAGGACGGAGCACACGTGATGCCTATAGTACCGGGACATGAGTTCGACGGACAGGTAGTAGAAGTCGGAGAGGGTGTGGACAAAAGCCTTATCGGAAAAAAAGCCAGCGTTTTCCCTATGCTTCCGTGCTTTGAGTGCCCGTCATGCAAGAGAGGAGACTATGCTACCTGCTCGAACTACAAATATTACGGTTCGAGAAACGACGGCGGAATGGGCGAGTACAGAGCCATAAAGGCCTGGAATCTAAATATCCTGGACGACAGTGTAGACTACTGTGTAGGCGCTCTATCAGAGCCATCGGCAGTAGGACATCATGCAGCAGAAGTCGGCGGAGTGAAGTCAGGTGATAAGGTATTTGTCATCGGATCCGGAACCATAGGTCTTCTGATAGGATTTTTTGCTCAGGCAAAAGGGGCAGAGGTCTGGATCGGAGCCAGAAGAAAAGAGTCTGCAGAGTTTGCGGCATCACTCGGTTTTAAGACCATAGATACGAATAACACTGCTGAAGAAGTCGAAAAGGCGACAGACGGAAACGGAATGGACGTCGTATTTGAAGCAGTGGGTTCGAACAAGTGTCTTATAGATGCGATAGGATCAGTTGCAGCAGGCGGCACCTTAGTCACAGTCGGAAATCCGGTAGGAGATATGAACCTGCCTAGAGACGTATACTGGAGAATTCTCCGCAAGCAGCTTACAGTAAGAGGTACCTGGAATTCCTCGTACTCGGATAAGGCAAATGACTGGCATGAAGTCGCAGAGCTCATGAAAGAGAAAAAAATCCCGTTCGAGAAGCTTATCACGAGAAAGTACAAGCTTTCACAGTCTGACGAAGCTTTTGATTTTTTCAGGGATACAAAGATACAGAAGTCGAGAGTCATGTTCGTAATGCATGAGAAAGAAAGCGAGGCATATAATGAGTGACCCAGTTAGCGGCGCAAGCGTAGTACCGGCACGCGAGCCTGGAAAAATATCCGCATCCATGATGTGTGCGGGACTTGACAAGATTTTCTACTATCTGACAGAGTTCAAGGAGGCAAAGCTTGAATTCCTTCATATCGATGTCATGGACGGGCAGTTCGTTCCGAACCTTGCACTCGGTACTGACTATGCGAAGAGCCTGAGGAGGATCACAGATATCCCGTTTGACTTCCATTTCCTGACGATGGACCCGCTCGAGAAGATGAGCTGGTTCGATATCAGAGAGGGAGACCAGGTGGCCTTCCACTATGAGAATAATACCCATATAGCTGAATGTCTGCAGTATCTGAAGAGGCTTTCAGCTACATCACTCATTGCTATCAATCCGGAGACCGATTACAGGGTTCTCGACCCGTATCTCGATGATCTCGATGGTGTACTTGCGATGACAGTACATCCGGGATTTGCCGGCAAGAAGCTTGTTCCATCTACTATGGATAAGGTAAAGGAGATGCGTGAGTATTTCCATTCGATAGGCAAGGATGACCTTCTGATCGAGGTTGATGGAAATATCACGATTGAGAATGCGCGGAAGCTATATGAGCGTGGAGCTGATATATTTGTCGCCGGATCGTCATCACTTTTCCATAAGGGAGAGACGGCCGTGACAGATGTCATCAAGAAGAAGAGACTTGCCATCGGATGGAAAGAGGAGGATCTGCCATGAGATACGGAGCCATACTTGCAGGCGGTGTCGGAAACAGAATGAAGTCGGCACATATTCCGAAGCAGTTCTTAGAGATTGCCGGGAAGCCTATTATTATCTGGACGCTGGAGAGGCTCATGAAGTCAGCTCTGTTCGATGAGGTGATCATAGCCATCCATCCTGAGTGGAATGACTATCTGAAGACCATGATCCGTGACCGTGACCTGGACAGGAATTATGTACAGGTCATTGATGGAGGAAAGGAGAGACTTGATTCCATCCGGAACGTGATCGACTATATTGAGAACGCACATGGAATAAATGCGGATGATAAGATCCTGATTCATGATGCAGTACGTCCATTTGTGACTGACCAGATCATGAAGGATTCAATGGATGCTCTTGACGAGTATCCGGCAGTAGTTGCAGCAATCCCTGCCACCGATACGATGCTCTGGATAGAAGAAGGCACGAAGGTGGATTCAATGCCTGCAAGAAGCAAGCTGTTCCACGGACAGGCACCTGATTCGTTCAGGCTTCAGGTGCTTCGGGATTCACTCGATTCACTGACAGAGGAGGAGAAGAAGACGATCACCGGCACCGCACAGATCTGCCTGACGAAGGGCATAGAGATCCATACGGTTCCGGGAGATGTAGAGAATATCAAGCTTACAAGCGATGGCGACCTGATGATCGCCGAAGGAATAATGCGAGAAAGACTGGAAAGAGACAAGTGATGGAAGAACATAGTGGAATCATAGTTGATGACCTGCACTTTGCGAGAGTGCTTCTGCACGTCAGCGGTCATATAACAGAGGATGTGGGAGAACTGTCGAAGGCTTCGATTTATATCCGTGATTCATATCATGGGAAGCTCAAGCCTTCACATCTTGACTTCGACAGGAAAAACCGGAAATTCCATATTGTTTATCATATACTTGGAGCCAATGACAGTTATCCGATAGAGTCGGGTGACTATTATCTGCGTCTGAAGAATCACGGTGTAAAGTATTATTCCTATCTGACGCCTGTTCTCCGTCACTGTGAGAAGGACGGAAGACTCCGCTATATCCCGACACAGGAGGATATAGACAGAGGAGATACGTCTCCGACTCCGTATCAGTTTACTTTTTCAAGGAATACAGCAAAGCACGGAAGGGAAGTCTTCGAGATGTACTCGATGATGGATCTCGATGAGGATACCCTGTATTTCCGTGTGTTCTACCAGCCACAGCTTGAAGACATGGGCATCATGTACAATATGAAGCAGCGCTTCAGGGAGTGGAAGGAGAACACAAGAAAGGCATTCAATCCTTTCAAGGAAAGTATCCTGATCAATAAATTCAATAAGCTGGAAGAGAAGAGGAAAAAGCGCCGCGCAGCCGGTGCAAAGCCGACTATACTCTTCGCGTCAGGGTCGCGTGCGACTCTGAGCGGCAATGAAGAGTTCATATACAACAGGATGAAGGAGAGAAATCTTCTCGATAATTATAATATCCTGTTCAATTTCAAATCGAATATCAACGAGAGATACGGTGCACGTGGATCGTTCAAGTTCACGAAGCAGCTTGCAATGAGTGATATCATTCTGATTGATGATTTCCTGCCATTCGTGTACAAGTTCGATTATCCGCCAGATGTGAAGTTTGTTCAGGTATGGCATGCCTGCGGTGCTTTCAAGTCACTCGGATTCGAGCGTGAGGGCAAGCCGGGCGCACCAAAGACGAATACGAGGGTGCACAAGTGCTATACGCACATGCCGGTGAGCTCCGAGCATTCAGGCAGGCATCATGCAGAGGCATTCGGACTTCCTGAAAAGGTATTCCTGCCGATTGGAATACCTAGGACGGATATATTTTTTGACGAAGAATATAAGAAAAATATGACCGAGAAGCTTAAGAATGAGTTCCCTATCATAAAGCAGAGGAACAAGGTCTATCTCTATGCACCGACCTTCCGCGGCAACAACGCTGTAGACGCGCACTTCCCGATGGAGAGGGTCGACTGGAAGAAATGGGGAGCATTCTTAAAGGAACGCAACGAGCTTCTTCTGGTCAAAATGCATCCGTTCGTGAAAAAACACATCACCATTCCTGATGAGTATAAAGACTACATCCTCGATATGTCTGAATACCGCGAAGTAAATGACATCCTTTTTATCACTGATGTCATGATCACCGACTATTCTTCGGTCATGTACGAATTCTCGCTTCTCAGAAGACCGATGTATTTCTATGCATTCGACCAGAGAATGTACGAAAACAGCAGGGATTTCTATGAACCGTATGAGGATACGGTCCCTTCGACTTCTGTCATAGTAAAGACTTTCCCGGCGCTTCTGCATGCGCTTGAAGATACTGATAACTACGACTATGACGCGCTGGACAGATTCGTGAAGAAGAACTTCACCTATACAGATGGAAAGTCTACGGACAGATTCATAGATCAGATCATACTGAAGTAGAGAAAGGAGTATCACTTGAAGATCAAAAGGGTTGGAGCGTTTGGATTGATAGCCGCTGTACTTATAGCTTATGCAGGTGCCGGAAACGGAATGATCACGGCGCAGGCTGCGAAGAAAGGCTTCGGAACAGCTACTGTAAAAATCCTTTCGACGTCAGACCTTCACGGACAGAGCGTCAGACTAAACTACGACTCAGGAGTTGAGTCAGAGGGAAGTCTCGCTCAGATCGCTACCGTCATAAAAAAAGAGCGGAAAAATATAAAGCACGGAACTACCGTGACAGTCGATGGCGGAGACACTGTGTACGGCATAGGCTCAGAATCCATCATGAAGGGAACCATAAGCGGTACCGAGTATATGTACGAAGAGATGGAAGACTTGGGCTATGACGCGATAACTCTTGGAAACCATGACTTCGATTACGGTGTCGACTACATCCAGAATACCCTTAAATCTTCAGGCATGAATAAAAAAGTCGTACTCGCGAATGTGACTAATGCGCGTACGAAAAAGAATCTCTATCCATCCACGAAGGTCATCACAAAGACTGTGAAGACCACGACCGGAAAAAAGAGAAAGGTAAAGATCGGGATCGTCGGTGCAGTGACACCTTCACTGACAGGCCACTATTCCTGGAAAGGAATCGTGGAAACGCAGGATATAGTATCCAGTGTCAGAGCAGGGGCTAAAAGCCTTAAGAAAAAGGGCTGCAAGATAGTCATAGCTCTGATCCACAGTGGAATCGGAGCTGAAAATCCGAAGTCGGGAGCTGATAATGTCGGTTATGCGGTGACAGCCATTCCTGAAGTGGATGTGGTCTGCGCAGGCCACACACATATGGACTTCCCGGCTGATACGCTAAAGGCTGACACATACTATGGATACTCAGAGACAGACGGTGATGGCCTGATGCATGGAAAACCGCTTGTAGAAGAGGCAGACCATGGCGCATCTCTAGGTATCACGAATGTCAAAATAGGCTTCAACAGGTGGGGAACCCCATATGTGAAGAGCGCAAAGGCGAAGATCAGAAAAATCACTGCCGCTGATGCAGAAGACCAGGATATAAAGGATATAAACGATAAATACGACAAACAGTATCAGAAGATCTATGATCAGAAGATAACAGACATAGATGGAGAGACAGATAACTACTTCGGTATGATCGAAGATAATCCGATGATCCAGCTGTGTAACGAGGCCAAAATCCACTATGGACTTAAAGCCGTAAAAGACTTAGAGGAGCCTTACAGGTCGGCTCCAGTGATATCAGCAACAGAATACCAGCTGGCCGGAGGAGAGGGTGCCTCATCCTATATAAAGGTGGACGGACAGATATCACAGAAAGACCTTCTGAATGTTCAGAGCTTTAACCAGGAAAGAGCCAAGGTCTACTACATCACTGGAGCACAGCTTAAGGATGCTCTGGAGTGGCAGGTGGCCAGGTTCTATGAGACGACAGACAGAGCCGCGAATGATGAATGGGATTCAGAGACTGAGAGCCTGGTAAAGTCTGGAGCGGTTCCGGTGCTTACAAACAGGTATCAGAAAGGCTGGGAGGGATTTTTCGTATATGATGGTATAGAATACACGGTAAATCCTTCGGTTCCAGCGAGATATAACGCTGATGGCCAGAAGGTTTCGGATTCGAGAAGGATCACAAGCCTGACCTGTAACGGAAAGCCTGTGACCGATGACCAGATCTTCGTTCTCGTATCGAGACACATAACCGGTGAAGTGGATGCCATCCATAATTCCGACATCATGAACAAGCAGGTTCTCGTGCAAAAGACCGATCATATAAGCACTATGATGGAGGACTACATAAAGCATCAGACTGTCAACGGCAAGCTCTATCTGAATACAGATAATAACTGGAAGGTAAGCTTCGCAAAAGGTGACAACTATATCATAAAGTCATCCTCTGAGGCTTCATCTATAGCAAAAACGAAAAAATGGTATGTCGGAGAATCGCCTGCATCAAGTGGTTACACTTATTACAGGGCTTCATTTGACCCGGCTGATCAGACGGACACAAGCGGTCCGCTGGTGGTCTGTGCTCCTCTTATGACAGATACGACTGGTGATCCTGTTACCGTCAGGGTAGAGGCAAGTGATGTGTCCGGACTTAAGGAAGTCTCGTATGCGGCAGGTGTATTCAGCCCTTCCGATGATGTGTGGAATAGCGGAGCGACGGCAGTTATCGGAAATACTTTTACAGTGGATACAAATGGAACTTATGCTGTAAGAGCCGTAGATACGCTAGGTAACGCCACAGTGACTTTCGTCACCGTGGATAATATAGACACCAGTGTTTCGGCGGATCCGAAGCTTGACAAGCTGACGAACAGGACAGTGACACTGAATGGAACCGCATCTCCTAATGCGCAGGTGCATATGGATGTCTCAGGGGCTTCATATGATATGACAGCAGGAGCTGACGGCAGATTTACTACGAAGATCGTTCCGCCAAAAGCCGGAGACACAGCTGAACTCTACCAGATCGATTCACTTGGAAGACGAAGCGGGACAGAACAGGTCACGGTGGAGAGAACCGGAGCTGATACACCGGCGGTCAACGACATGACGAACACTTCGACGGCGATAACCGGAATCTACGATGATGACCCGCTGTGCAAGATTTTTGCGATAAAGGGCAACACGGCCTACGTACCGAAGAACACAGTATCAGAATTCAAAAAGAGTTCGGCCTACAACTCATCGTATAAGATAAAAAAAAGCACGTTCAAACGTACAGGGAACAGTTTTACCTTAAAGGTCGGTGACATCCCTGTGACTGGTGACAAATACACGGTCTATGGCATAGACTGGATCGGAAGACTGAGTACCAAGGTAGAGCTTACTACAAAGGAAGTGGCTCCGAACCAGCCGAGACTTATGAGTGTTGTGGCTGAGGAAGGAGTGGTTTACGGAAGAGTTCCTGCTCCGACCGCCGAGAGCTATGTGATAACTGTGGTAACCGATGATGGCTCAGCATACCAGGGAACAGCAGGCGCTGACGGACATTTCGGAGTAGTTACAGGCCTTCTCGATAATGGAACGAAACTTTCTGTGACAGCTTCAGACGTAAAGGACGGCGAGACACGCACATCAGCTGTCAGAACGATAAATGCTAAGACCTACCTGAGTTTCATCAGTGAATTCTCGGGAGGGACACATTTCGACAGGATAACTGATGAAGACACTGAAGTGTCAGGAAAGATCTACGATGGAAACGAATCCACCGAGGCACGGCTTATCATCGGAGGAAAGGCTATAAAGCTTAACGAAGAGGGAAGCGGTGCTGTGATAGACAGTAACGGAAAATTCACCTATACTCTTCCGAAGTCTTTAAAGGCTGGAACGAAGATCGGTATAGTGATAAGGAATGACGACCATTCTATGGCCTATGTAGATCAGAAGAAGGTCATCGAGGCTGATCCTGACGATGATTAACTGTTGACATCATAGAAAAAAAGTAGTAAAGTATTAAGGCTGATGTAATCAAAAGGACTCCCATTAGCCCCGGGATTCCTTTTCATCAATATAAGTTTTTCGGCTGCGTCCGGACATGCGCGGCAGAAGAACGTCATATTTTTTGGAGGATTTATCAATGAACACCACTTATATGCCAAACCCTCAGAAGGTTGAGCGCAAATGGTACGTTGTAGATGCCGAGGGACAGACACTTGGTCGTCTCGCATCAGAGGTCGCAAAGGTTTTACGCGGCAAGAACAAGCCAATCTATACCCCTCACGAGGATTGCGGTGATTACGTTATCGTAGTCAATGCCGACAAGATCAAGGTGACAGGAAAGAAGCTTGAGCAGAAGGTTTATTATCATCATTCTGACTATGTAGGCGGACTTAGAAGTGCCACACTCAGGGAGATGCTCGAGAAGCATCCTGACCGTGTCATCGAGATCGCTGTCAAGGGAATGCTCCCGAAGGGACCTCTTGGCCGTCAGATGTACAAGAAGCTTTTCGTATATGCAGGCCCTGACCACAAGCATGCAGCTCAGAAGCCTGAAGCACTTGAGTTTTAATGCGTGGAGGAATAGACAATGGCAAACGGTAATAAATATTACGGAACAGGCAGAAGAAAGTCTTCTGTAGCAAGAGTGTATCTTGTTCCTGGTACAGGCAAGATCACAATCAATAAAGAAGACATCGACAAGTATTTCGGTCTTGAGACTCTCAAGGTTGTAGTTCGTCAGCCACTTGAGCTCACAGGCACACTCGACAAGTTCGATGTATTAGTAAATGTAAAGGGCGGCGGCTACACAGGTCAGGCTGGTGCCATCCGTCACGGAATCTCACGTGCTCTTCTCGAGGTTGACGAAGAGTATCGTCCAGCTCTGAAGAAGGCCGGTTTCCTTACACGTGACCCACGTATGAAGGAAAGAAAGAAGTATGGACTGAAGAAAGCACGTCGTGCACCACAGTTCTCAAAGAGATAAAGATTTTCAGGGCGCTCCTTCGGGAGCGCTTTTTTTGTTGCTTTGGATATCAGAGCCTGGAATTCAGGGCATCAACCAAACAAAAAAGAGCCACGGAAATTCCGTGGCCCGTTTTCATATCTTAATCGTCTGAGCGTGCTTACTCATTACTTTATCTCAAATACCCAGTGATCCGGATCTGCGATCTCGCCGTCCTGGATTCCTGTCAGTGTGCTACGAAGCTTTGCAAGAGTAGGTCCGATCTCGTCCATACCACTCTTGATATTTATTACCTTGCCGTGGTCGTTGATGCGGCCGACAGGTGAGATAACTGCTGCTGTTCCGCAGAGGCCCATCTCATCGAACTCTCCATCCTCAACCTCTGAGAGAAGGACTTCACGATGCTCAACCTTCATTCCGAGGAGATTCTCAGCGATGTAGCATAGGGACCTTCTGGTGATTGAAGGAAGGATAGAGTCGGAAAGCGGTGTGACAAGAGTCTTGCCATTATCCTTGATGAAGATGATATTGGCTCCGCCTGTCTCCTCGATCTTGGTTCTTGTAGCAGGATCGAGATACATATTCTCATTGAAACCATGTCTGTGAGCTTCCATGATCGGATGCAGTGACATAGCGTAGTTCAGACCTGCCTTGATTCCACCAGTTCCATGAGGAGCTGCCCTGTCGAAATCAGGGATTGTGACTTCAACCGGCTTCAGGCCGCCTTTGAAGTAAGGGCCTACTGGTGTCACGAGGATTCTGAACATATACTCATCAGCCGGCTTAACACCGATTACTGAATTGTAACCAAACATATATGGACGGATATAGAGAGTAGCGCCACTGCCGTATGGTGGAACCCATGCCTCATTTGCCTTTACTACCTTCTCTACAGCCTCAACCCACTGATCTTCAGGGAATGGCGGCATCTCAAGACGAAGGCATGAATCATGCATTCTCTTGGCATTGGCATCCGGGCGGAAACATACGACCCTGCCATCCTTAGTATGGTAAGCCTTCAGTCCCTCAAAGCAGGACTGTGAATACTGAAGCACACAGGCACACTCACTCATTGTCACGGTGTGATCCTTTGTGAGCTCTCCTGCATCCCACTTTCCATCCTTATACATGGAGACGTAGCTGTAATCGGCCTCCCTGTAGTTGAAATCAAGGCTTCCCCAGTCAATATCTTCTGGTCTCATTTCTTTTACCTCCTAGAGAAATATTTTCTGCAATGATTATACACCTTTTCAGATATTATGGTAGATATTTTTTATATTGTATTGAATATAATTCAATCAACAAGTGAAAAATATTCATCGGTTTGACATAGATATAAAAATCGTGTAAACTGTTATAGTTTTTAGCAAATTAAAGAAGTAAAGGAGTATACATGAGTACAGCACAGATCGGAGTGTTTGTGACGATGGTGGTATACCTCGTTGCAATGCTTGGTATGGGCGCGGCCGTATCAAAGAAGAACAAGACTGTAGGAGACTTTTATCTGGGAGGAAGAAAGCTCGGACCGTTCGTGACGGCGATGAGTGCAGAGGCGAGCGATATGTCGAGCTATCTGCTGATGGGAATTCCCGGACTCGCATATCTGTCAGGAATTGCAGATGCCGGATGGACTATCATCGGACTGGCAACAGGTACATATATCAACTGGCTGGTTACAGCAAAGCGTATCAGGAGATACACGGAAACGACAGGATCAATCACCGTGCCTGCATTTTTCTCAGACAGATATGGTGACAACAAGAATATTCTTACATTTATATCAGCGGTCATTATAGTGATTTTCTTCGTATCTTATACGGCGAGCGGATTCGCAGGATGCGGAAAGCTCTTCGCAAGCCTTTTCAATTCTGACTATCATATAGCAATGATCGCAAGCGCCATCGTCATCATCGGATATACGATGCTTGGTGGCTTCCTGGCAGCTTCTACGACGGACTTCGTCCAGAGCATCATAATGACTGCAGCACTTATCATCATTCTGCTATTCGGTACTATGAAGGCAGGAGGACCCGGAGCAGTATATGACAATGCAAAGGGACTGGCAGGATATTTCTCAATGCTCTCCACACACAATCCGGATACAGGTGATGCTTCACCTTATGGATTTATCAGAATCGTATCGACTCTTGCCTGGGGCCTGGGATATTTTGGAATGCCGCACATTCTTCTCAGATTCATGGCAATTGAGGACGACAGCAAGCTCAAGCTGTCAAGAAGAGTTGCAACGATCTGGGTGCTTATCTCGATGGCTGTTTCTGTATGCATCGGAGTAGTGGGACTCGGAATGACTGCAAAGGGTGAGATCCCGGTTCTTCATGGATCTGATTCAGAGACTGTCATTATCAAGATTGCAGACCTACTGGCAAGCCACGGTGCTCTCTGTGCAGTAATCGCAGGAATTGTGCTTTCGGGAATCCTCGCATCCACGATGTCTACAGCTGATTCACAGCTGTTGTGTGCATCTTCATCTATTTCATCGGATATACTTGTGAAGTGTTTCCATGTACATATCTCAGAAAAAAAGCTGATGACGATCTCAAGGCTTGCACTCGTAGGAATCGGAATCATAGGCGTGCTACTCGCATGGAATCCGAACAGTTCTGTATTCCAGATCGTAAGCTTTGCCTGGGCTGGCTTCGGGGCTACATTCGGGCCGGTAATGATCCTGGCACTGTTCTGGAAGAGATCGAATAAGTATGGTGCACTTGCAGGACTTATCTCAGGCGGAATCATGATCTTTGTATGGAAATTCGCGGTGAGACCTCTGGGAGGAGCCTTCGATATCTACGAGCTTCTTCCGTCATTCCTTGTAGCGCTTCTGTTTGACGTGATTTTAAGCCTCGCTACGAAGGCACCTGATAAGAAGGTTATCGAGACCTACGAAAAGGTGGATTCCATGAAATAAAGAACTTGAAAATACATTATAAAGAGTATATCATAATCACATGACCCGGGGCGCCAGAGATGGCTGAGAAATACACCCGAGGACCTGATCCGGACAATACCGGCGTAGGAAGCGTCATGAGATAAGACTTTTCATGTGGGCTGCCCGATCAGGGAACCCACATTTTTTATGTAAAAAATGAGTGCGAATAACAGTATGTCAAGGAGGAAAAGATGGCAGAATACACGACACAGATGGATGCCGCGAGAAAAGGCATAAAGACTGAGCAGCTCAGAAGGGTAGCGGAGAAGGAGCACATAGACGAGGACAGACTTGTGGATCTCGTCGCTAAGGGACAGGTCGTGATCCCTGCAAACAAGGCTCACAAGTGTCTCGATCCTGATGGAATAGGGCAGGCACTTACCACGAAGATCAATGTGAATCTCGGCATTTCAAGAGACTGCAAGGATTATGATGTCGAGATGGAAAAGGTAAATGAGGCCATCAGGCTCGGCGGTAATGCTATCATGGATCTGTCAAGCCACGGCAATACCCAGCCATTCAGGCAGAAGCTCACATCAGAGTGCCCTGTCATGATCGGCACCGTGCCTGTATATGATGCAGTCATCCATTATCAGAGAGACCTGAATACACTGACGGCAGAGGATTTCATCGATGTTGTGAGACTTCATGCAGAGGATGGCGTGGATTTTGTCACACTTCATTGCGGAATCAATAAGAAGACCTTAGAGCAGATAAAGAACGGCAAGAGAAAGATGAACATCGTAAGCCGTGGAGGATCACTGATCTATGCCTGGATGTCCATGACAGGTGAGGAGAATCCGTTCTATTCACACTTCGATGAGATCTGTGATATCTGTGCAGAGCATGATGTGACTATCTCTCTTGGAGATGCATGCAGACCGGGCTGCCTTGCTGACGCTACTGATATCAGCCAGGTCGATGAGCTCATAAGGCTCGGTGAGCTGACTCAGCGTGCCTGGGAGAAGAATGTTCAGGTAATGATCGAGGGACCGGGACACGTTCCGATGGATCAGATCGCTGCAAATATGAAGATAGAGCAGACGATCTGCAAGGGAGCTCCTTTCTATGTACTCGGACCTCTTGTGACAGATATAGCACCGGGATATGACCACATCACAGCAGCTATCGGAGGCGCGATCGCAGCAATGAATGGCGCGTCGTTCCTCTGCTATGTGACACCGGCAGAGCATCTGGCACTTCCGAATGTAGATGATGTGAGAGAGGGAATCATCGCATCAAGGATTGCAGCTCATGCAGCAGATATTGCAAAGCATCTGCCTCATGCGAGAGACATAGATGATAAGATGGCAGATGCCAGAAGAAAGCTCGACTGGGATGCCCAGTTCGAATGTGCCATGGATCCGAAGACTGCTAAGGAGATCCGTGACAGCCGCCTTCCTGAGGATGACCACTCGGATACCTGCTCCATGTGCGGCAAGTTCTGCGCAGTGAGGTCGATGAACAAGGCACTTGCCGGAGAGACTATAGATATTCTGTAAGAAGGTATATAGGATGCACCATTTGTACCGGGGTACAGATGGTGCATTTTTCACTATGCTAAACAGATAGTCTCATATCTATTGAATAGATATGGACTGCGCAATTTCATCTTTCTGGTGCACTCCTACCTTTTCTCTGAAAAGGATGACACCAAGGAAGCACTCCTCATATCTTTTATATGCCAGAATTCCATAATCATATCTTTCTATATCGTTATTGATACTTCCTGATACATATACATCTGTCTCACCGATTATAACGGAAGCGTCGTTCTTTATTTCTGCATAACTGTTTCTTACATCAAAATTATAGTCATTGCCGAGAGCTACCTGATTATATAACTCCATAAGATCTGCGGTTTCCGGTTTGGACGGGAGCTTATAGTCATTGTCTGGTAATAGCTGGATGCCTATGTATCCGACAATATTTCCATCTGAATCTATTATATTTCTTGTGTCGAAGAGAGGAGCAGGATCAGAACCATCAGCATCCTGTACTTTCCATCCATCTCCTAATTTTATATTTGTAGTCAAAGAATGTTCCTTGCCGGATGCATCGATGAACGAGAAGTCAAGATGGCTATATGAAGTATTGCCTGCCTCCTCGAGTTTTTTTTCATAATATGCCTTCGTTCTGTCAAGCCTTGAGTTGAAGTAAAAAATAAGACACAGGCTGTTGGATATTACTGCTGTTATCAGAATCAGAACAAATACTTTTAGTGATAATGTTTTTTTATTCTTAGGTTTGTACTCTGACTTTATGTTGATTCCAAGTACCTGTTCAATGTTTTCCACATAAGCGATATTAGGTTTTGCCTTTCCGTTTTCCCATTTCGATATAACCTTGTCGCTTATACCTATCACATCTCCAAGCTCTTTCTGGGTCATATGTTTTTTACGCCGTGCGTCTGCAATCTGGTTCCCTATTTCGGATTCTGTCATAGTATACCTGCTTTCTTTTTTTATTATGATAGCATAAAAAACTGGGAAATGCTCTCTCCAATTGTGGAGAATTTTCTCCTGAGCCTGGAGAATATGTATATCAGAAAAAGAGAAAGATCTGATCATGAAGAGAGTGCATTTTTATGATTGCAGTGATACGATATTTATGGATCGATCCAGTAGACAAAAGTCAACTATAGGAATTGGAGGTTTTATGAAGATAAAGAACGAGATAAAAAAAATATCTTTTATAATTGCAGCTTTTTCTTTCGTAATTAGTGCATTTCAGATACAACCCAAAGCACAAGAGGTACAGAAAGTTTCTTCAGATCAGAAACAGTTGATAACAGGATACGTTAGTTCTCTTGGAAGCGAAAATAATAACTGGTTAGAATATTATGCCCCATCACTTCGACAGGACTATAGAGACTTTATTGATAGTGATAGCAAAGAAGGATTGTTATCTATCGACAAGTCAGAACCTTTCTTTATTACAAAGATAGACAATATCTATTCACCGAAATTTAATGAATTAGCATATTTCTATGAAGACGGTTCATATGAATCATATCTTGTTGGAGAGACATTAAAAGTTGACCATGAGAATGAATTTTTTTATGATGGAGATAATTATCGTATTATCACTGTGGTAAAAGAAAATAATGAATGGTATATCGGGGCAGAAACGGGAGTAACTGATGAAGTCCTGGAAAAATATAATGCACCAAGAAGAATGGATGCAGAAAAAGATTATTATCTGCGTACGGGTTATGGAAATTATTCTGAGGATAATATAAAACATATTGGATATGGATTTGTAAGCCCAGGAAATGAACCATCATCTATAAGTGTGATGTTGTCAGACAAAAAAACCATTGTAACTACAACGTTTTCTGAGTTCATAAAGAATGTTACACAGAACGAGGTTGGAAATATGGGCTTTAAATCTGATGCCATATGCGCGCAGGCGATGTCTGCTAAAATGGCTGGATGGTGGGCTCATGTCGCAAAGTACCGTTCTTCTTATGGATGCGATATAAAATATGGAGATGTAACATATATTAAAGAGACTTCTCCGAATAATAGCGTCAGATCCGCATACAGTACTATATCATCCTATAAGATGACTGCATCAAATGGAAAATTATTTTATGCAGCATATGTGGCAGGAAGCCAGAATGCTAATGGCAAGCATGGAGGAGTATTAAAACAGAATGGTGCACAGTATCTGGCAAAAACTTATAACTATTCATGGAAAAAAATTCTGCATTATTACTATGATGATTCTTCATACAACAACCCTGATACAGAAACAGTAGTAATATCATAATCAGGGCGTGATATTTTGAGCAAAGAATAATGCTTAGTACGAATAAAAAAGAGCGCGAGTGCTTTTTTGTTATCATGGTAGATGAGTAGTATGTAATAAAGGAACCGGTGTCGATTATACCGGCTCCTTTATAACCAAAACAAGTATAATCAAGAGATCTGAAGATTGTTTTTAATAACAGTTTCGTCATCTTTGTTGAAAGGACTATAATAATGCGTAAATTACTCTTTTCACTATTAATATCATCAATATTAGCACTTACATCATGTGGGAGTACAGTTTCATCTGAAACATCAACAAGTCAGAATGGTGCAGACAATACTGCATCTGTGTCTGATGGCAGCACCGTAGAAAAGGATGATTCTGAATCTATAGATGATCAGACGTTCAGTTTTACTGATGCTTCTGGAGAAAAATATTCATTGACAACAGATATAGCATTGGAAAAAGGATGGACTTTAAAAGAAGGAGAAAAACATGAAGGAACCCCGGATCTGGATGTAAGTCCACTTATGGATACAAAAAGTATTGTGGATGGTGATGGAAACGTAATAGGGCAGATAGGCATACAGTTAATAGATGAAGGGTATAAACTTCCTGAGAAGCCAGAAACCTCAGATTTAATGGCTTTATATAATCAGGTATCGCTTGGGAACAACTTCCATTTTGATGTGCATGACAGCTATCTTGAAGTCAGAAATGACACTACAGAGATAGTCGGTACGACTGATGTTTATATATCACCAGCTATCAATAGTGATACGGAGGAACACGACTATGGCATTCTTGCATACAAAAGGGGTGATTCATGCTATCTTGGAATAATATTACTTCGTGATGCGGTCACGGCAGAACAGTGGAAAGATGTTGCCTGGCATGTGACACTTGCATAATTAAAGTAAGGATTCGTGCTAGAGTACAATTTCATAAAGTAAAAGATATAAATGGGCCAATCATTTTTTCTGTGGGATTGGCACCAGACTTGATGTGTAAAACAACATAAGTATTGATTCCTGTCATGATATTAGCCGTAGAATGACAAGGTTGTAGGCGAGGCTCGTAAAGATGAGCAGAGGAGGCTCATTGAAGAAGGTGATATCGAAGCAGCCAGGGCTTTCAAGAAGTCAAAGTATATACTCACATCAAACTTCTTAAGCAGAATAAGCTGCTGTTCACACTTGACCTCATCAAGGACAAGCTCGATGCAGCTTACAGCATGACATAGATGATAAGATGGCAGATGCCAGAAGAAAGCTCGACTGGGATGCCCAGTTCGAATGTGCCATGGATCCGAAGACTGCTAAGGAGATCCGTGACAGCCGCCTTCCTGAGGATGACCACTCGGATACCTGCTCCATGTGCGGCAAGTTCTGCGCAGTGAGGTCGATGAACAAGGCACTTGCCGGAGAGACTATAGATATTCTGTAAAAAGGTATATAGGATGCACCATTTGTACCGGGGTACAGATGGTGCATTTTTTATGGGAAATTATATAAATAAGGTTTGCCATTGACGGGGATAAGGGTTATAATAGATACTAGATTTTTGTCTGAAAACGATTTAGGAGGTCGCAATGAATATAGTATGCCTTGATATGGAAGGTGTTCTGGTCCCTGAAATATGGATTGCATTTGCAGAGAAGACAGGGATTCCTGAGTTCAGGAGGACGACAAGAGATGAGCCGGACTACGACAAGCTCATGAAGTACAGGATAGCGCTTCTGAAGGAGCATGGTCTGGGGCTTAAGGAGGTTCAGGACGTCATAGCAGAGATTGAGCCGATGGAGGGAGCAAAGGAGTTCCTTGATGAGCTTCGTTCGATCACACAGGTGATCATCCTTTCAGATACCTTTGAGCAGTTCGCTACCCCGCTCATGAAGAAGCTCGGATGGCCTACTATTTTCTGCAACACTCTCGATGTATCAGAGTCAGGTGAGATCACGGACTACCATATGAGGGTTGAGAATTCGAAGCTTACCACTGTGAAGGCACTTCAGTCTATCGGCTTCGAGACGATAGCGAGCGGTGACAGCTTCAATGATCTCGGGATGATTCAGGCGAGCAAGGCAGGCTTCCTGTTCAGGAGCACACCGCAGATCAAGGCAGATCATCCTGAGATACCGGCATACGAGACATTTGATGATCTCCTTGCAGCAATTAAGCAGAACCTGTAAGTGACAGACAGATTCCTGGTAAGATCTGGAGGGAATTATGGCAGATATAAACAGGGAAGAAAAAAAGGGGCTTGCAAAGCAGAAGAAAAAGAAGAACGGACCTGCAAAGGTAAAGAAGGTAAAGGCGCCTAAGGCACCGAAGAATAAAGAGAAGAAGGTAAAGGCGCCTAAGGCACCGAAGAACAAAGAGAAGAAGCAGGCAGCCAGAGGCGCGAAACTTATTCAGAAGAGAGAGAAGAAGGCGGCAACAGGACACAAGGTCATATCAGTCCGCACGAAGCTTATACTTCTCATAGTTCCTGTGACTATCGGGATAGTAGCAGTCCTCGTAATTGTTTCTTCGTATATGTCGAAGAATAGAATGCAGGCGATGTCTGAGGCTCAGCTTGATTCGTCTATCCAGAACCAGTCGGACAGTATCACAGCATGGCTGGAGCAGAATCTCGAATTTTTCTCAACGGCGAAGACGACGATAGAGGCGATCCAGCCGAAGACAGCAGATGATCTGAAGGCAGCGCTGAATATTTATTATGGTCAGAATGAGAACTGCCCGAACGGACTGTATGTAGCCGGATCGGATGGCAAGTATTTCAAGGCCGTGAAGTCAGGCCTTGCATTCAGAGACATCACGAATACCATGTGGTACAGGCAGGGTCTTACGAGAGTTAATATGGACTACGGCTCGGCATATATGGATATGGCAGGAAAGTATGTCATATCAGCGTCAGCCCTTCTCAATGACGGTTCAGGAAAGCTTCGCGTCATATCAGCGGATGTGTCTCTCGACAAGATCACAACGATAGTTAATTCAGGAACGAAGATGAATGGAGCGAATTCATTCCTCGTTGATACGAGAACCGGCACCATTCTTTCCTCACCGAAGTCGTCAATGGTCGGCACCAATATCCAGAAGTCAAAGGATCCTCTGATGACCGGAGTCGCAAAGAAGCTGAAGGTACATGACCTCGAAGCAGATACTATAGATGACAGACTTGTAGAGATGCGCGAGATCAATGATACAGACTGGGTTCTCGTGTCATACGCGCCGATGAGCCTGATTCTTAAGGACGTGGCAGATCTAGGCAGAACGCTTGCTATACTTGGCTTTATCGCGATCATCATCCTCGTTGTAATCCTGCTCGTAGTCGTGACAGGCATCTTCGCACCTATCTCTGGGATTACGAAGAGCATCACGAATATGTCTGAGGGCGATTTCACTATCAAGGTAAAGCAGGTATCACACGATGAGATCGGAGCGATGTCAGGAAGTGTGGGCAGATTCGTCGAGCGTATGCGAGGAATGCTTACTTCCATCAGGAACGAATCAGTGAAGCTGAAGTCCCAGTCAGAGAGCACGGATAAGGTATCAAAGGATATGCTCCGTGAATCCACATCACAGACGAAGGAGATGGAGAATCTCAACCAGATAGTTGATTCACTTGCAGTGGCAGTCAATAATATAGCAGATTCAGCTACGACCCTCGCACAGGTAGTATCAGATACGAAGGAGGATTCTGACAAGACCACGGAGGCCATGACGAATACGGTCCGTATCGCAAAGCAGGGCCAGCAGGATATCAGCAATCTCGGGTCTGCAATGGAAGAGATAAGGAATGCGAACCAGTCTCTTGCAGAATCAGTAAATCAGGTAGGCGAGGCATCAAATCAGATCACGAAGATAGTCACTGTGATCCAGGAGATCGCCGACGAGACCAATCTCCTGTCTCTCAATGCTTCGATCGAGGCAGCAAGAGCTGGCGAGAGCGGACGCGGGTTTGCGGTAGTAGCTTCCCAGATCGGAAAGCTGGCTAATAATTCAGGCGAAAGTGCCAATGACATCAGTAAGCTGATCAGAAACGTTTCAGATCTGATAGAAGAGGCGGTAAAGAAGGCTGATGAGTCATATCAGGCCATTGAGAGGAACGGGGCCCTGATCGATTCTACGGTACAGAGCTTTGATGAGATTTATGAGAATATTAACCAGTCGAACAGAAGACTGAAGAGAGTGGTAGAAAATATCAAGAAGGTAGAAGGCGTGGCTACCAATGTAGCAGCCATCTCCGAGGAACAGGCTGCCAGCACGGCAGAGATCCAGACAACGGCTCAGGAGATCGTCGAGCATGCCCGTACTATCACCAGGTCCAGCCAGGATGTGGCAGAGAATTCCAAGGAGCTCTCAGATACTTCTACAGCACTCGCAGGATATGTATCCAGGTTCAGGATTTGAGGAGGCGCTTGTGATGAAGAGATATAAGAGAATTCTGGCGGCTCTTACTACAGCTGCTCTCACAGCAGGCATGTGTGCATGCGGATCGCAGTCAACAGCTGCTGTTTCGACAGAGACGAATTCGAGTAAGAAGATACTGGTCACACTCGCAGATGCACAGAGCGGCACTAGAGGTGATTTTGAAAAGGCTGTCCGCGCAGCAGGCAAGAAGGCAGGCTTTTCAGTGACTGTGCAGCAGACAGCCGGAGTACTGAATACACAGATCAAGCAGCTGCAGAATGCGAAGCAGCACAAGTTCGGAGGTATAATCTGCTGGGCTGATGACCCGAGTGCAGCAAAGCAGCTCGAGATAGCAGCAGACGGACTCCCGATAGTATTTGTAAACAGTCTTCCTGAAGAGGATGACCTGGCTTCCGGTTCATTCGTATATGTCGGCAGCGATGATACTACAGCCGGACAGGATCAGGCTGAGTATGTATATAATAAGCTCGGAAAGCCGGACAAGATCAATCTTCTGATGATGAAGGGCAAGAAGGACGCTGATTCCACCTCCACCCGGACGAATGCAGCAAGGAATTATCTGACTGACAAGGGCTGTGATGTGAATATAGTATTTTCTGATTTTGCAAATGATGATCAGGAGACAGCGCATACCATGATGCAGAGCTTTGCGACTACAGGCCAGACCTTTGATGCAGCTATCTGCAATGACGATGCTATGGCACTCGGAGTGGTGCAGTATATGCAGGAGAATGGTATGTCCACATCGAATATTCCTGTATGCGGGATCGATGGGACGAGCGATGCACTCACATCCATCAAGTCAGGCGGGATGTCATTTACAGAGCTGCAGCAGACGGATAAGGTGGCTCAGGCGTGCATAGATGCGATAAGCGCCATCAAGAGCGGCGGCACGATTAATGATATCAAGGGCGCTACTGATGATGGCAGGTATATATGGATACCTTACGAAAAGGTAACAGCTGACAACCTGTCAAAGTTCCAGAAATAAAGGAGATTCCCTATGAAGGAGAAAATGAAGGACAACCGCATTTCACAGATCGTTATAGCAATGGTTGCTATTTTCCTCGGAGTCCTGTGTATCGCAAAGCCGGACTCGGCAGCAGATCTGATCGTAAGGATAATAGGAATAGCAATCCTTGTCGTAGGAATCGTAATGATAGTATCGAAGCTTGCAGATGAGACGCTGCGTATCCCTGCTATTGTTCTCGGAGCCATTATAGCAGCAATTGGTATCTTTATCTTTACCCATCCGGGACAGACGCTTTCACTTATCTTCATAGTGTTCGGTGTTCTGATGATAGCAGATGCCATTCAGGAAATGACTGCAAGCATGGCGATAAAGGCAGCAATGGGACCGTGGACACCGTCATTTATCATGGCACTCATCAGTCTGGCCTTCGGAATCATCTGTATTCTTGCGCCTCATTTCTTCCCGAGCCTGAGCTTTGTGCTCATCGGTATCATGCTCGTGTACGACGGAGTGACTTCCATTTATTCATCTGTCAGGGCGAACAGAGCTGACAAGGGAATAGTTGATTCACATATAGTAGATGAGAAGGACGTATAATTTTTTATAAGGGAAATGATTCATTGAGAACAATGGAATTTAAAATGGAGAGGACAGGTCTATTAAAGGTGGGGGACCGTCTTCCTGTAACAGAGTCGAAGCTTCCGAATTCGTATTACTACACACTCGGAAAGGCATACGCGATGTCCGCCAATTATACTACACTTCAGAGGCTGAAGTCGAGAGAGGGTGTGGTAAAGGATGTCAGAGAGACGCCGTCAGGGTATTATGTGACAGTTGAATTCGATGAGAAGCCGCTAGAAACGAGAACTTAATGAGGTATATACCGGTAACAGATCTTACAGATGGTATGATCCTGGGTCAGGAGATGTATGAGCCGACAGGTCTCATGCTTATGGCCAGACACACCAGGCTTGATGAACAGGGGATTGAAGTCATCAGGAATACAGGAGTGCCTGGAGTATATATAGAGGATGAATTTTCAGAAGAGGCTGAGCTGAAGGATGTCATATCAGGAGAGGTCAGACAGTCTGCCCTGAAGATTATTCACGATGTATTCGTCCGCGCAAGGGACAAGGAGACTGTTGATGAGAAGAGGATTGCAGAGCTTGTCTCGCGCATTACAGAGGACGTGATAAATGACGCGGATGTGATGTGCAACCTGGTGAATGTCAGGGCCTATGACGGATACACCTTTTTCCATTCAGTAAATGTAGCAGTGCTGTCCGGGGTTCTCGGCGCAAAGCTGGGGCTCGAGGAAGCAGAGCTTAGGGATCTGATCACGGCAGGCTTCGTGCATGATGTGGGAAAGGTCTTTATCGATATAGATATCATCAATGCCCCAAGGAAGCTTACGCCCGAAGAAAGGGTCATAATTACGGAGCACCCGAGGATGGGCTATGAGTTCCTCCGGGACAATTACAGCTTCAATGAGAATGTTCTCATGGGGGTATATGAGCACCATGAGTGGTATAATGGCGGAGGATATCCGAGGAAGCTCAAGGGAAAGGAAATTACTTTTCCCGCGAGGATACTGAAGGTCGCTGATGTGTATGATGCGATGACAGGTAAGAGAAGCTATCACGATCCGTATCTGCCGAGTGACGTGCTCGAGTATATCATGGGACGTGACGGAATGGAATTCGACCCGATAGTCGTACAGCTGATGAGCCGTGAGCTGTGCCTGTATCCGGTAGGCTGCGAGGTAGAGCTCTCAGACGGCAGGAAAGCTCTGGTCATCGAGAATCATAAGGGAGCTATCCAGAGACCGAAGATCAAGATAGAAGCTACCAGAGAAGTGATCGACCTTGCAGAGGACAGGTCATCATGGAATCTGACAATAGTAAAGCTGTTTTTATGAGGAAATAATGAATACTCAGGGAGCCAATGAGATCGATGTGCTGCTCGCGGAAAGCTTCAAGAAGCTGGCGAGAACACGGCCGATCGAAAAGATTACAATCAGAGAGATTACGGATGAGGCGGGGGTCATCAGGCCTACATTCTATAATCATTTTCAGGACAAGTACGAGCTCCTGGAGTGGATCATCAAACGGGAGCTTATAGATCCGATCGAGCCGCTTCTCGACAATGGAATGCTGAAGGAGGCTCTGATCCTGCCACTTACCACAATGGAGAAGGACAAGGCCTTCTATACGAGAGCGGTGAATCTGGAGGGGCAGAATTCTTTTTCAGAGACACTCAAGAAGGCAATAGCAGAAATGGCGCTGAGCCGTCTGAACCGCAAGAAGATTGACGAGCTGCTGCCATATAAGGACTGGCTGACTGCAGAGCGGGTGGCTGATTACTTCAGCGCAACCCTGTGCTATGCAGTGATTGAATGGGTCAAGGATGATATGAGGGTTCCCATGAATGAGCTCGTGGATATTTTCATATACGTTGCGAGCCATTCCCTGACGGATATCATTTCAAATCTTTATCAGTGACACATTGAATAAAATGTAGTGCTCTTTTTTACACGAAAAAATATTTGAATATTTATGAAATCCGTATTTTCGTATATAGTATGTAGGTAAAAAAATAGTATGGAGGACCCATGAACTGGTTTGTTGACTTACTGAACCTGCTGATCATAGTAGGTATCGGTTTTGGTGTATATGCGGCTATGGAGATACGCGGCGCAATGCTCCAGAAGATAAATCCGAAGATCCTTATCCCGACGTGTCTGCTGATTGCACTGATTCAGTGCATATTTTTCTTCGGAGGATATATCATCACCTACGAGATGGTGCAGCATGATGAGGTGAGAGATGCGAGTACCCTGGGCTTCGGGCTTGCAGCCATCATATATTTCCTGCTGGCCGTGAGGCTTATCCACAAGGCTCTGCGGCACGATGACATAGAGGAGAAGCGTGAGGAGATGAGCGTGAAGTATTATGTGCTCATCATTCTGGCAGGCGCTATTTACACTCTCTTAGCCGGACTTGCAAGCGGACTCATGGCAGCGAATATCTGGCTTATGATGCTGTTCACTGTGGCATCTACCATAGTCGTGGTATCGATGGGTATCTATACAGGCTACAGATACGGATTTGCTTCGCGTCCGAGGGTATATGTGATTGGAGCCGTGCTTCTGATAATTGCAGGACTTGCATCACTGCTGAGTGCATTTATATGAATAAGAGAACAGAAGAGATACTGAGGCGGCTGGACGAGGTATATGGCAGGGACATCCCGTGTTACCTGCATTATGATACCCCGTGGCAGCTGCTTTTTTCTACCATAATGTCAGCACAGTGTACTGATAAGAAGGTAAATGAGGTCGCAGAGAAATTATATAAGAAATATCCGACGGTCCAGGCATTTGCGGATGCGGATTTATCAGAGCTTGAAGAGGATATCCATGCGACCGGATTCTATCACAATAAGGCGAAAAATATAAAGGCATGCGCGAGACGCCTTCTCGATGATTATGGCGGAGAGGTTCCGCGGACGATCGAGGAACTCACATCCCTTCCGGGAGTGGGCAGGAAGACAGCCAATGTGATCCGCGGGAATATATATCACGACCCGTCGATAGTGGTTGATACTCATGTAGGTCGGATCTCAAGAAGACTGGGATTTACAGAAGAAAAGGATCCTGCCAAGGTCGAAGGGGATCTGATGAAAAAAATCCCCAGGGAGCACTGGATAGCGATCAATATCCAGTTCATTGCTCTCGGCCGCTCTATATGCACGGCCCGCTCGCCGAAGTGCCAGGAGTGCTTCCTGAGCGACCTGTGTGGGAGCTGTGAGTTATGAGTTATGAGTTATGAGTTATGAGTTGAGAGTTGAGAGAGGTCACGGAGTACGGTGCCTTTCATCAGGAAGCTCATGGATTCGACCTGTCTGCAGAGCTCATCGATTTTTTCAGGCTCTCCGAGCTGTTTATAGCATTCTCCGAGCAGGGTATAGTCTGATGAAACATCAGAGCCGATTGATACACCGTATTCGAGTATCTGAGCGGCTTCCGCGTATTTTTCCTTTTCCATGAAGCACTTCGCGAGGTCGCATAGCAGCACCTCCACGCGGGAGAAGCGGTCGGCGATCTCCTGCATTTCATCAAGGTTTCTGCGGCCATATTCAAGCTTCAGATCGGTATTTGACATGCCGTTCAGATTCAGAAGCCTGGTCTTACTGAGCTCTGTCAGCTCATCGATTATCACATCAGCCTCTTCGTCCGGGTTCTCATCAAAAAAAGATAGTGGAAATTTTTCCATTGGAATGGTAATATAGTCAATAGCACTTAGATCACGGGCAGGGGTGAGATCGGCCCTGCGTTCCCGCTCCCAGTAGTCGTCCTTCTGCTGTGCCTCTTTTGCACTCAGGTGTCTGATCCTGAATGCGACAAACAGGATGAAGGAGACCAGCAGGATCGTGATTATGGGTATCTGTGATATTGAGATAAGTAGTATCATATGTATGCCTTTCTATAGTGTAGTATATTGTAACACTTTTTTGAAAAGGAATGAATATATGAAAAAATGGTTGTTAGCCGGGGGGTTAACAGCGGGAATTATTTTCGGAGGTTTGTTTTTATCTGGGACAGACGCACAGGCGGCCCAGAGGATAGCAGATAATGTATATATAGGCTCGGTGGATGTATCGGGCATGGACGGATCGCAGGCTGTCGCAGCAATAGCAGACTATGCACAGCAGACAGGCGAGAGGACGATCACTCTCACGAGCGGAGAGAGAACCCTTACAGTAAAGGCCTCAGAGCTTGGCCTCAGTGCTGATGCCGGTGATTCGGTGGATGCGGCCATGAATTATGGCAAGAAGGGAAATCTCCTTGAGAGATATCGTGAGAATCAGAATATTGACAGCGGAAAGAAAAAGGAGTTTACGCTCGGCGCCACGGTAGACGCCGAGAAGGTCAGGAAATTCCTGACTGATAATGAGGAGGCTCTGGTGGATGAGCCAGTTGACGGGACTCTGAAGCATGAGAACGGTACATTTACCTTTGTGGCAGGCAAGGAAGGACATTCACTCGATATCGATGCGTCGGTCGCGGCGGTGAGTGATTTTGCGGCGACAGATCAGGCAAATACAGCAGATACAATAAAGCTTGTGACAAGGGTGAAGAAGCCTCGTGGAACCGCGGAGGAGCTCTCACAGGTAAAGGACCTGCTCGGGACCTTTTCTACGAATTATTCGACATCTACAGCGGCCAGGAAGCAGAATGTAGCGAATGGTGAGTCGAAGATCAGTGGAACGGTGCTCTACCCGGGAGACAAATTCTCTGTAGCTAAGACACTGAATCCTATGACAGCAGAGAACGGATATGCCCAGGCCCCGTCGTACGAGAATGGAACGACGGTGATGACCTATGGCGGAGGTATCTGCCAGGTATCCACGACCCTGTACAATGCAGTGATCAGAGCTGAGCTGAAGGTTCTGAAGAGATACAATCATTCGATGATGGTGCACTATGTGAAGCCGTCAGAGGATGCGGCGATCGCCGGTGATATCAAGGATTTCCAGTTTGAGAATGATCAGAAGTACCCGATATTCATTGAAGGATCAGCCGATGGCAGCACAATTACCTTCAGCATCTATGGCAAGGAGACGAGAGATCCGTCGAGAAGCGTGGACTTCGAGAGTGAGACTACTGACACAGTGAAGTACAAGACAGCATTCAAGGCTGATTCCTCACAGCCTGTAGGAGTAGTCAGCCGTACAAGTGATATCCCTCATGATGGACTCAAGGCAGTTCTATGGAAGATAGTAAAGGAAAATGGCAAGCAGGTCAGCAGGACACAGTTCAACAGTTCTGTATACAGGGCTACAGATGCGACATATACTGTCGGGACGAAGTCAGACTCAGCTGAGGCCACAGCAGCAATGCAGTCTGCTATAGCGACGGGAGACCTGGACAAGGTCCAGTCGGCTGCCGCCAAATGGAAGAATGCCGCTTCCGATGAGCAGCAGAAGGCCCAAGAGGAGAAGAAAAAAGAGGAGACAGATAAGAAGGACGAGAAGAAGACAGATACAAAGAAAGATGAAAAAGACGATAAATCTAAGTCCGGGAAAGATTCCGGAAAGGATACTAAAAAGGTCAGTGATAAGACCTCTGACAGTAAAAAGAAATGAAGTCATACTAGGTAGCGGAGTAGGTGAAGACTGCGGAGCCGTGGTATGCGGACCGGATGAGGTTCTCGTCATGTCTACAGATCCCATCACAGGGACAGCCATTGATATAGGCCATCTGGCCTGTGATATCACAGCCAATGATCTGGCAAGCGCAGGAGCAGAGCCTGTAGGAGTGCTTCTTACAGTGATGCTGCCACCACAGACTACAGAGGATACACTTCAGGAGATCATGAAGGAGATCAACGCATCCTGTGAGCGTCTGCACATGGCAGTGATCGGCGGGCATACAGAGGTGACCGATGCGGTCACGAGACCGGTTGTCTCTGTGACAGGAGTCGGAAAAGTACGCCGTGATTCCATGATCGGGACTTCCGGAGCGAAGCCTGACATGGATCTCGTGGTCACGAAGTATATAGGTCTTGAGGGGACTTCGATTATAGCAGCAGAAAAGAAGGAAGAGCTTCTCCAGAAATTCCCGGCAGAATTTGTGGAGAATGCCATTTCTTTTAAAAATATGATATCAGTAGTCCAGGACGGTCTCATTGCCGCGGGAGCGGGTGCAGTCGCGATGCACGATGTCACGGAAGGTGGCATCTTCGGAGCTCTCTGGGAGATGGGAGAAGCCTCAGGAGTCGGACTTTCCGTGGACATCGAGAGGATTCCGATAAGGCAGGAGACGGTAGAGATCTGCGATTATTTCGATATAGATCCGTACTGTCTGATAAGCAGTGGAAGCATGCTGATAGCGGCGGAGAGAGGGGATAGGATTGTCGATGCTCTTGAGGAGAAAGGGATTAGTGCTTCGATAATAGGCCGGACTAATGATACAAGAGACAGAGTGGTTCATTATGATGGTCAGACCAGATTCCTGGAGCCGCCGGCAGCTGATGAATTCCACAAGGTACTTGGATAGGAGATTATTACAATGCAGGAAAAGATTTTAAATATAATTGAGAAGAATAGTAAGATCGATCCGAAGGAGCTTGCAGTCCTTGTAGGTGAAGATGAAGAAGCAGTAAAGAACAATATAAAAGAGCTTGAAGACAAGCACGTGATCTGCGGATATCCTACTCTCGTGGACTGGGACAAGGCAGGCATTGAAAAGGTGACGGCTCTCATCGAAGTCAGAGTCACTCCGCAGAGAGGAATGGGATTTGACAGAGTTGCAAGACGTATCTATAATTACCCGGAAGTCAGCTCTGTATATCTGATCTCAGGCGGTTTCGACTTCATGGTGACTATTGAGGGCAAGACACTGCGTGAGGTTGCAGACTTCGTATCACAGAAACTGTCTACTCTTGATTCAGTACTCTCTACGAAGACAAACTTTATCCTGAAGAAGTACAAGGATCATGGAACTATCATGGTCGACGAACAGAAGAAGGATGAAAGGGTGGAACTGTCATGAAGAGCCCTGTAAGCAGGCAGATACAGGAGATCAAGCCATCCGGTATCCGCAAATTTTTCGATATAGTAAATACAATGGACGACGCCATTTCACTCGGCGTCGGTGAGCCTGATTTCGATACTCCGTGGAGAGTAAGGGATGAGGCCATATATTCACTCGAGCAGGGCCGGACATTCTATACGTCGAATGCAGGACTCATGGAGCTGAAGGTCGCTGTATCAGAGTATCTCGACAGGAAGTACGACCTGCACTATGATCCGAAGACTGAGATGATGATGACGGTCGGAGGCAGCGAGGCTATCGACATCGGGCTTCGCGCAATGCTTGATCCTGGTGATGAGGTCATAATCCCGGAGCCGTCATACGTATCATACGTACCGTGTACGGTTCTTGCTGGCGGAGTTCCTGTGATCATCAACCTGAAGGAATCGGATGAATTCAGGCTCACGGCTCAGGAGCTTGAGGATGCGATCACAGAGAAGACAAAGGTTCTCATCCTCCCTTATCCTAATAACCCGACTGGAGCCATAATGGAGAAGGAGGACCTCGAGGCAATAGCCGAGGTCATCAGACGTCATGATATCTATGTGATGACAGATGAGATCTATTCAGAACTCACCTATCAGATGGATCATGTGTCCATAGCGTCTCTTCCGGGAATGAAGGAGAGAACCGTTTATATCAACGGCTTCTCGAAGGCCTTTGCCATGACGGGCTGGAGACTCGGATATGCATGTGCTCCTGAGGTCATCCTGAAGCAGATGCTCAAGATCCATCAGTTCGCCATCATGTGCGCTCCTACTACTTCACAGTACGCTGGTGTCGAGGCTGTACGACACTGCGACCGCGAGGTAGAGGATATGAAGATGCAGTACAATGAGAGGCGCGTCTATGTGCTCCGTCGTCTTCGTGGCATGGGACTCTCATGCTTCGAGCCATACGGTGCATTCTATGTATTCCCGTCGATAAAGAGTACAGGAATGACATCTGATGAGTTTGCCACCACCCTCTTAAAGACTGAGAAGGTAGCGGTAGTACCGGGCACGGCCTTTGGAGACTGCGGTGAGGGCTTCATCAGGATTTCATACGCATACTCAATGGAGAACCTGAAGGTGGCGCTGGACAGAATTGAGAAGTTTCTGAAAAAGTTATAAGTTATAAGTTCAGAGTTATGAGTAGCCGGTTGTGATCAGAGTTTGAGGAAGGCTGTTTTGGAATCAATTATTAAGACCAGAGATCTGGTTTATGAATATTACAGGCGTGACGAAGATGGAAATGTCGTCTCGATTGATACCGCGGTTGACAATGTAAATCTCGATGTCGAACCGGGGCAGTTCATCTCCATTCTTGGTCACAATGGCAGTGGCAAATCGACGCTCGCAAAGCATATCAACGCCCTTCTGGTACCAACAGAAGGGACTGTTTTTGTGGACGGAAAGGATACATCCCTGCCTGAAAATGAGCTGCCTGTCCGTGAGGAGGCCGGGATGGTATTCCAGAATCCCGACAACCAGATCATAGCTTCTGTAGTAGAGGAGGACGTTGGCTTCGGCCCTGAGAATATCGGAGTTCCTACAGATGAAATCTGGGCACGTGTAGAGAGAGCACTGAAGGGTGTTGGCATGTGGGAGTACAGAAAGAATTCCCCAAACAGACTCTCTGGCGGACAGAAGCAGAGGGTGGCCATAGCAGGTGTCATGGCAATGGAGCCAAAGTGCATAGTGCTTGACGAGCCTACTGCCATGCTTGATCCTGATGGCCGCGCTGAGGTCATTGCAACTGCGAGAGAACTTAATAAGAAAAAGGGCGTGACCATAATTCTTATCACCCATTATATGGAGGAGGTCGTTTTCTCTGACAGGGTCTTCGTGATGGATCATGGAAAAATAGTCATGAACGGGACTCCGCGGGAAATCTTTTCCCAGGTAGATACTCTGCACTCATATCATCTGACTGTACCGCAGGTGACTGAGCTTGCCCATGAGCTTAAGAAAGCCGGACTTCCAATACCAGAGGGAGTGCTCACAAGAGACGAGCTTTTCGATATTCTGACTGCGAATGATATCATGTCGAAGGATGCTTTGGCTGTCAGCGTCAGACTTAAGGAGAAGCCGCAAAGGTCGGTCGATGATGCAGTCCTTATCCTTGACCATGTGGCAGTCACATATAAGGATGGCGGCACTGAGACACCGGCTCTGAAGGATGTGTCACTTCAGATCTATAAAGGCGATTTCATCGGGATCATCGGGCATACGGGCTCAGGCAAGTCTACGATGATACAGACCTTAAACGGTCTGATACAGCCGACTGAGGGTCATATATATTTCGAAGGAAAAGATATCGGAGACGATGACTTCGATAAGAAGCATCTGAGGACTCAGGTCGGAATGGTGTTCCAGTATCCTGAGCACCAGCTCTTCGAGACGACAGTCGTAGAGGATGTGAAGTTCGGACCGAGGAATGAGGGCCTTGATGATAAGGAATGCGAGCTGAGAGCCTTTGAGGCACTGAAAAGGGTCCATTTTCCTGATGATGCTTACGAGGCTTCTCCATTCGAGCTGTCGGGTGGTCAGAAGAGGCGGGCTGCCATAGCAGGCGTTATCGCAATGAGGCCTGAGGTCATCATACTTGATGAGCCTACAGCAGGACTTGACCCGGCCGGACGTGATGAGATCCTGGGTCTGATAAAAGAGATGCATGATAATTCAGGTGAGACAGTCATTCTCGTGTCGCACAGCATGGAGGATGTCGCAGAATATGTAGACCGCATAGTGGTTGTAGATAAGGGCACGATAGCCTATGATGATACCCCGCGTGAGGTATTTACCCATGTGAAGGAGCTGGAGGCTATGGGACTGGCAGTTCCGTCAGTCACCTATCTGCTTCATGATCTCCATAATGCAGGTTATCCTGTTGATGATCATGCAACCACAGTAGAAGAAGCAGAGAAAGAGATACTCAGATGCTCAAGGACATAACACTCGGACAATATTATACGGCTGATTCGGCCATCCACAGGCTTGACCCGCGAGTCAAGCTGGTTGCGACACTTTTTTTCATAATAGCAATATTTGTCGCAAATGACCCGATAGGCTTCGCCTTCATCACAGTATGTCTGGCTGCGGTCATCATCATGAGTAAGGTACCTGTTTCCTATATGGTGAGAGGCCTCAGATCGATCATCATACTGCTTCTGATCTGCGGCCTGTTCAATATTTTCCTGACACCGGGAGACCCTATCGTGAAATGGGGCAGGGTCCAGATCACTATGCAGGGCGTGAGAGCGGCTGTGCTGATGCTGGTGCGAATGATATATCTCATCATCGGTACCTCGATCATGACTCTTACGACGACTCCGAACCAGCTCACGGACGGGCTTGAGACCGGGCTCAGATGGCTGAATTACATCCATGTTCCGGTGCATGAGATAGCTATGATGATGTCCATAGCACTCCGATTCATACCGATCCTGAGTGACGAGACCGACAAGATAATGAAGGCTCAGATGGCGAGAGGCGCAGAGTTCGATGGCAAGGGTATAGTGAAAAAGGCAAAGGCTATGGTTCCGCTTCTCGTTCCTCTTTTCGTATCTGCATTCCGCAGGGCAAATGACCTCGCACTTGCGATGGAGGCCAGATGCTATCATGGCGGTGAGGGCAGGACGAGCATGAAGCCCCTGCATTATCTGAAGCGGGATGTGCTTGCATACCTGTTTATATTTGCCTTCCTTGCAGCAGTAATAGTGCTTCACATACTTTTTTAAAACTTTGCATAAACGCTATGTTTGTGATATAGTATCATAGTTAAAATTTATTTTGACAGGATGAGAGGTATCTATGGCGAAAATACAGGTTTACTATGGCCCCGGCATGGGCAAGACCTCTGCCGCGCTGGGAAATGCTATAAGGGCCGCTGCTTGTGGTCAGAGCGTCTATATCATCCAGTTCCTCAAGGGACAGCTGGAGGGTGACTACCTGAAGAGACTTGAGCCGGAGATCAAGGAATTCAGTTTCGAGCGAAGCTCGCACAGCTTCCGCGAGCTCGATGAAGAGGCTAAGAGAGAAGAAAAGGAAAATATCATCAATGGTCTCGGCTTCGCCAAGAAGGTTCTGACCACCGGTGAATGTGATATACTTGTTCTTGACGAGTTCCTCGGTCTTTCAGATGAGGGAATTGTCACGGAGCAGCAGATGGTTGATGTCCTGAATACAGGCTCCCCATCAATGAGAGTGATCCTCACGGGTATGTATCTGCCGCTTGCAGTAAGAAATGTAAGCGACCAGATTTTTAAAATAGTGGATGAAAGCAGTAGTGCGAGATAAAAGGAGGACATTATGCCGATATTCAAGGGCGCTGGTGTAGCTATCGTTACGCCGATGAATGAAGACCAGACTGTTAATTACGATAAGCTCGAGGAGATCATCAACGAGCAGATAGATGGTGGTACGGATGCGATAGTCATCGTTGGTACCACTGGTGAGGGATCCACTCTGAGCATGGAGGAGCACAGCGAGTGTATTAAGAAGGCTGTGGAGTTCACGAAGCACAGGATTCCGGTCATCGCAGGTACAGGCAGCAACTGCACTGAGACTGCTATCCAGCTGACTCAGGAGGCAGAGGAGCATGGCGCTGACGCTGCTCTTGTAGTGACGCCTTATTACAACAAGGCTACACAGAAGGGCCTTATCGCTCACTACAGCGCTATCGCTGATTCCACGAAGCTTCCGCTGATCCTGTACAATGTACCGGGCAGGACCGGTACGAATATCCAGCCGCAGACTGTTGCGACTCTCAGGAAGACGAAGAAGAATATCGTTGGTGTCAAGGACGCTACTGCCAATCTCGCGCAGACCTCTGAGATGATGCGTCTCTGCGATGGAGATCTGGAGCTCTACTCTGGTGAGGATGGACTTGTGGTTCCTATCCTTTCACTTGGCGGAATCGGTGTCATCTCTGTTGTGTCAAATATTGCTCCTCGCGATGTACATGATATGGTCATGAGCTTCCTCAATGGAGATATCGAGAAGGCAAGAAAGATGCAGCTTCGCGAGCTTCCTCTCGTAGATGCCCTCTTCTGCGAGGTCAACCCTATCCCTGTCAAGACTGCCATGAATCTCATGGGCAAGAACGTGGGACCTCTTCGTCTTCCGCTGTGCGACATGGAGCCGGCTAACCTCGAGAAGCTCAAGGGAGCAATGAAGGATTACGGGCTGCTGTAATTATTTAGTATGATTTTGATGGCGGGGGAAAAGTCCCCTGCCATTTTTTTGTAAAGGAGATAAAGATGACAAGAATTATTATGAATGGCGCAAATGGTCATATGGGACAGGTGATCACACAGATTGTGGCTAATGATGCTGACTGCGAAATAGTAGCCGGGATTGATCCATACACTGAAAAGAAAAACGATTACCCGGTATTTGCATCACCTGCCGAGTGCAATGTAGATGCGGACGTGATCATTGACTTTTCTAATCCAAAGGCAATCGATGGATTACTGGATTATGCAGTGGAAAAGAATCTTCCTGTTGTTCTCTGTACTACTGGCCTTTCAGATGATCAGATAGCAGAGGTAAATGAGAGATCAAAGAAGGTAGCAATTCTCCGTTCTGCAAACATGTCACTCGGAATCAATACTCTTTTCGAGCTTCTCGGCAAAGCTACCAAGGTATTTGAAGATGCAGGATTTGATGTGGAGATAGTAGAAGCTCATCATAATCAGAAGCTCGATGCACCAAGTGGTACAGCAATTGCACTTGCAGATGCAGTAAATGAAGCAGCAGATGGAAAATATACTTATACCTACGATCGTCACGACAGACGTCAGAAGCGCGATCCAAAGGAAATCGGAATCTCATCAATCCGTGGAGGAAATATCGTAGGCGAACATGAAGTGATTTTCGCCGGCGAAGATGAAGTCATCACCTTCAAGCACCAGGCAACATCCAAGAGTGTCTTCGCCAAGGGTGCAGTAGAAGCAGCCAAGTTCCTTGCAGGCAAACCGGCAGGAATGTATGACATGAGGCAGGTTATAGCGGCGAAATAAAAATAGTAAATATTTGCTACAGAGTAAGAAATGCAGGCAGCATTTATGGCAGGACAACCATAGCGCAATGAGTAAGCGCCTTGGACTGTCATAATATGCTGACTGCATTTTTAAGTATCTGTATTTTACATTCTTATTGATGACAGTTCTGAGTCATCCTTATCATCACTCTTCTTGTTGAATACATAGTCGTTGCCTGGCAGGATGGCATTCAGGAGGATGCCGAAGATTGCTGCGAGTGCAAGAGCTGTAAGGGTGATGTGAGTCTTTCCGATAGTGAATGTGAGTCCGTCGCTGAAGCCAAGGCCGGTGACGAGGATCACTGCGGCGATGATCAGGTTTCTTGACTTCGTGAAGTCAACATGATTTTCGACTACGTTTCTGACACCAATGGCAGAGATCATACCATAGAGCATGAAGCTGACACCACCTATGATGGCTGTCGGAAGAGTGCCGATGATCTCGGCAAACTTCGGGGAGAATGACAGGATCACTGCGTAGATGGCAGCAAGTCTGATAACACGAGGATCATGAACTCTTGAGAGTTCGAGAACACCGGTATTCTCACCATATGTGGTATTTGCAGGACCACCGATGAGACCAGCGAATGCAGTTGCGAGACCATCACCGATCAGGGTTCTGTGAAGACCCGGGTCTTCGATGAAGTTCTCACCGACAGTAGCGGAAATAGCTGAGATATCACCGATATGCTCCATCATAGTAGCAATAGCGATAGGAGCCATTACGAGGATTGCAGTCAGATCGAATTTGCAGAGCTGGAACGGCTGCAGCTGTATCAGCTTTGCCCTGGCAATCTCACCGAACTGAAGGATAGCTGAACCATCAGCATTTGTCATGCCGCATGCATTGAAGATGAGGGCAGCGACATATGAGATCACGACACCCATCAGGATAGGGATGATCTTGAACATTCCTTTACCCCAGATATTGAAGATCACGATCACTGCAAATGCGATCAGTGCAAGAATCCAGTTCTGTGAAGCATTGGTAACTGCTGACGGGGCAAGTGACAGACCGATACAGATGATGATAGGTCCGGTGACTACAGGAGGCAGGAAACGCATTACGCGGTTCACGCCAACGATCCTGATGATCAGAGCAAGCACCAGATACAATAGACCTGCTACAACGATACCACCACAGGCATATGGGAGCTTTTCGCCCATTGTCATGTCTTTGTAAATGCCTGTGTGCAGATTAGCGACTGTCGCGAATCCGCCGAGGAACGCGAAGGACGACCCCAGGAATGCGGGAACCTTCATTTTGGTGATTACATGGAACAGAAGAGTTCCGACTCCTGCTGCGAAGAGCGTGACCTGAATTGAAAGCCCTTCTCCTTTGAAATAATCGTTTACGAGGATCGGGACGAGAATCGTCGCTCCGAACATAGCGAACATGTGCTGCAGTCCTAATAGCAGCATCTTCGGGACACCTAGTGTCCGTGCATCTTTGATAGCTGGCTGTCTTGTATCCATTCTGCCTCCTTAAAAAGATATAAAATTTTCCTATGAGATTCTATATTATTTTGGCCCCATTTACAAGCAATTTTTCGCCTTGACTTAAATAAAGTTTGGACTATAATGTATAATGATTTTTTATGGAAAATTTGCAAAGGAGACAAAAGATGGAAACTTATAAGGACCTCGAAAATGTAATGGTGTTCGATCACCCGCTGATCCAGCACAAGATTTCAAGGCTTCGCGACAAGCATACCGGAACCAATGAGTTCAGACAGCTCGTAGGTGAGATAGCAATGCTTGAAGGCTTTGAGGCACTTTCAGATCTGCCACTTGAGGATATTGAGGTCGAGACTCCGATCGAGAAGTGCAAGACACCTGTCATTGCAGGCAAGAAGCTTGCCGTTGTGCCAATCCTCCGTGCAGGACTTGGAATGGTAGACGGGGTACTTTCTCTGGTGCCGACAGCCAAGGTCGGACATATCGGACTGTACAGAGATCCTGAGACACATGAGCCACACGAGTATTACTGCAAGCTCCCGAGCCCTATCGAGGAGCGTACTATCGTAGTAGTAGACCCGATGCTTGCAACAGGCGGTTCAGGTTCGGCAGCCATCGACTTCATCAAGCAGCACGGCGGCAGGAAGATCAAGTTCATGTGCATCATTGCTGCACCAGAGGGTGTAGAGAAGCTTCATCATGATCATCCGGATGTGCAGATCTACATCGGACATGTGGACCGTGAGCTCAACAAGGATGCATACATCTGTCCGGGACTCGGCGATGCCGGAGACAGAATTTTCGGTACACTGTAAGGACGGGATATGGGACTTTTTTCAAAAGATAATTCTTCTTCAAATGACATAAAGCCTCTCCAGATAATTATCGTTGGCTGTGGCAAGGTCGGACATACTCTGATCGCTCAGCTGACGAAGGAGGGCAATGATATCACGATCATAGATGAGGATGAGCAGAAGATCAGCGATATCACGAATCAGTATGATGTCATGGGAATCGTCGGGAACGGTGCCAGCTACAGCGTGCAGAAGGAAGCCGGAATTGACGATACGGATCTTCTTGTCGCAGTCACAGATTCAGATGAGCTGAATCTCCTCTGCTGTACGATTGCGACACGAATAGGCCGTTGCTCTGCAATCGCAAGAGTCAGGAATCCTGAGTACAGCACTGAGATCAACTATCTGCGTGACAGGCTCGGGCTTGCAATGATCATCAATCCCGAGATGGAAGCGGCGATGGAGGTCGCGCGTATTCTCTATCTGCCATCTGCACTTGAGGTCAACAGCTTTGCACATGGCGAAGCACAGATGATCAAGTTCAAGGTTAAGGAAGATTCGAGGCTGGTCGGCAAAGCCGTGTACAACGTAGCGAAGGAGACAAGGAATGTCCTGTTCACGACGGCTTTTCATGATGGACAGGTCATAATCCCGAATGGTAATTATGTCTTTTCGCCGGGAGATATGGTAACCTTCGTTACCTCACGTCATAATGGCAAAAATGCCCTCAATGATCTCGGTGTACCTACTGCCAACGTTCGTGACTGCATGATCATCGGTGGCGGAAAGGCTGCATATTATCTTGCTACTCAGCTCATAAGAGAAAATATCTCCGTCAAGATCATAGAACGTGACCAGGAGAGATGTGAGAAGCTGTCTGAGCTCCTTCCGAATGCCATCATCATTCATGGTGACGGAACGAGTGCTGATCTGCTGAAGGAGGAAGGCGTAGAGACTGTTGATGCCTTTGTCCCTCTGACAGGAATCGATGAGGAAAATATCCTCCTGACACTTCATGCCAAGCACGTCTCAGAAGCCAAGGTAGTGACGAAGATCAATCGTTTTGCATTCCAGGATGTTATTGATACGCTCGATCTCGGAAGTGTCGTTTACCCGAGAATCATCACCTCTGAAGCCATTATTGCCTATGCAAGAGCCAAGAGGGCTTCTATGGATTCGAATATCGAGACGCTGTATCATATGTACAATGATACTGTTGAGGCAATTGAATTCCGTATTGGAAGGCCTTCAGCTGTCACAGGTACGCCTCTCAAGGACCTGAAGCTGCGTGGTCATCTGATGGTTTCATTTATCAGCCGCAACGGGCAGATCATCTTCCCAAAAGGCGAGGATACAATAGAGGTCGGCGATACAGTGATGATCGTTACCACGCATACCGGCTTTTCTGACATAGTGGATATTCTGGCATAGGGGTATATAAAGTGAATCAGTCGATAATAAAATACGTTCTTGGAAAAGTACTGGCCATCATCGGAACCCTTATGATCATCCCTGTCATTACAGGAATCATCTACCGTGAAGACGAGGTCTTTGCATATATCATTGTCGGTGCGATCAGTTACCTGCTGGGACATTTTTCTACAAGGAAGAAGCCTAAGAATACTATGTTCTATCTGAAAGAGGGCTGCGTCGTTACCTCTCTTTCATGGATTCTGATTTCAGTCGTAGGCGCTATTCCGTTCATGCTGACAGGTGAAATACCGAATTTCGTGGATGCATGGTTTGAGACGGCATCAGGTTTTACGACGACGGGTGCATCAATCCTTACAGATGTCGAGGCTATGTCGCATACATCCCTGATGTGGAGAAGCTTCACGCACTGGATCGGCGGAATGGGAGTTCTTGTGTTCCTGCTCGCCGTGATTCCGATGTCTGGCGGCTCGAATATCAATCTGATGAGAGCCGAGTCTCCGGGACCTTCAGTTGGAAAACTGGTGCCGAAGATCAGAAGTTCAGCTGCAATACTCTATAAGATATACTTCGGTATGACAGTTGTTCAGCTGGTGCTTCTTATCATTGCGAGGATGCCTGTATTTGATGCATTCTGTATCACCTTCGGCTCTGCCGGTACTGGTGGATTCGGGGTCAGAAATGACAGCTGTGGCAGTTATACAGCGCTTCAGCAGTGGATCACAGGAATCTTCTGCGTACTGTTCGGAGTGAATTTCAACTTCTATTATTATATCCTGGCGAGAGATCCGAAGAAGAGCATGAAAATGGAAGAGGTAAAGGCATACTTCTGCATCATCGGAGCCTCTGTTATGATCATTTTCTTCAATATCATGGGAATGTTCAACAATGCGGCTGATGCGTTCAGGGCTGCATTCTTCCAGGTCGGAAGTATCATCACGACGACAGGATATTCAACAGTAGATTTCAATGTATGGCCTACTCTGTCGAAGGCGATACTCGTGCTACTCATGTTCATCGGTGCATGTGCTGGATCTACAGGCGGTGGATTCAAGGTATCAAGAGTCATCATCGCTTCAAAGACGGTGCTCAAGGAAGCCAATTCATACATCCATCCGAAGAGCGTCAAGAAGATCAAAATGGATGGCGAGGTCATAGAGCATGATGTCATACGTTCAGTTAATGTATATATGATCACATATATGGCTATTTTCATTATTTCGGTGATCCTGGTATCGATCGAGGGAAAAGATCCTGTGACCAGCTTTACTTCAGTCGTTGCGACGTATAATAATATAGGACCTGGTCTTGCAAAGGTAGGTCCTGCAGCAAACTACGACTGCCTGTCATATTTTTCAAAAATAGTTCTGACGCTTGACATGATTGCAGGCAGACTCGAGCTGTTCCCGCTCCTGATACTGTTCCATCCGGCAGTACTGAGAGATGCGTTTTTCAAGAAGAAGTGCTCTCAGAAGACCGTGAGTTAAAAGTAAAAAGTTGTAAGTTTAAGCTTACAACTTTAAACTTCTGACTATGAACTCATTATGCCTGTACATCAATATGTCTGTTGAGCTTCTTCGCTATTGAATCGAGCTGGCTCATGAAGTCCGAATCCTTGCCGAACATATCCTCAAACCGGGATTCATCGATATTATCAAATGCTGACTCCGACATAGACATATATCCGTTATCATCGAAGGTGACACCCAGGTCTTCAAGCTCATCTGAATAATCGCTTGCGAGCTGCTTCATTTTCTTGATTGCGCTCTTGGAATCTTTGCTTGCATACTTTTTCGAGGACTCGAGAGTGTAATTGTACGTGTCACCGAAAGCCTTCATCTTCTTATAGAACTCAGCCTTGCTCTCCTTAGAATCCTCCGAATCATCACCATAATCCTCAGATGCGAGTGATGAGATACCCTTGCGAAGTGCCTGTGTATCAGCGATCACGAGCTTTCCATATGAAGTCTCTCGTCTCGTTGACTGCTTTGAATATGATGAGTCTGTAGTCTTGTACAGATTTCTGAGGGTTATATTATTTGTGACTGTAAAGCTGCTCATGTCTGACTCCTTTTCTTAGTCCACTATACCGTCATCTGATGACGCTTCTTTTATTATGAAAGTATATATTACAGTGCGTATTGTCGATTTCTATCTCTATAGTTCTTATCGGATAAACCATACAAATTATAAATAGATGTGGAAAAAATTTTCCAGATATTGTATCATAGTAGAAGTTATTTTTTCTGGAAGGAGCCATTCATGGAAGGCAAAGAAAAAGTCATTGTGATCGACTTTGGCGGGCAGTACAACCAGCTTGTCGCGCGCCGTGTCCGAGAGAATCATGTTTACTGCGAGATCACGTCGTATAAGACACCTCTCGACAAGATAAAAGAAATGAACCCGAAGGGCATAATACTCACAGGCGGCCCGAACAGCGTATTTGAAAAGGATTCAGCTACGGCGCCAAAGGAACTCTTCGAGATCGGAGTGCCGATATTGGGCCTCTGCTACGGAGCCCAGCTCATGATGCATGTGCTCGGTGGTAAGGTAGACCATGCGCCTGAGAGAGAATACGGCAAGACGCCGCTTACAGTAGATGATGCGGACAGTCCTCTTTTCAAAGGCGTTCCGAAGAATTCTATCGTGTGGATGAGCCACAATGATTATATCAGGACACCGGCAGCAGGCTTTCATATCACATCTCATACAGACAACTGCCCGGTTGCATCGGCTGAGAATCCAGCAGAGAAGCTGTATGCTATCCAGTTCCATCCTGAGGTACTCCATACTGAGTACGGCAAGCAGATCCTGCACAACTTCGTAATAGATGTATGTGGCTGTTCTGGTGACTGGAAGATGGAGGATTTTGCAGAGAAGACTATCGCAGAGCTCCGTGAGAAGATCGGTGATGGAAAGGCACTCTGCGCACTGTCAGGCGGTGTAGATTCATCGGTTGCTGCAGTTCTCCTGGCCAAGGCGATTGGCAAGAATCTGACCTGCGTATTCGTAGACCATGGCCTCTTACGTAAGGATGAGGGCGATATGGTATCGAAGGTCTTCGGACCTGAAGGCCCGTATGAGCTGAACTTCGTCAGGGTCAATGCCAAGGATCTCTTCTATAGCAGGCTGAAAGGCGTGACCGAGCCTGAGAAGAAGAGAAAGATAATCGGTGAGGAATTCATTCGTGTCTTCGAGCAGGAAGCTAAGAAGATTGGAAAAGTAGATTATCTGGTTCAGGGAACCATCTATCCGGATGTAGTTGAATCAGGACTCGGCGGCGAATCGGCCACGATCAAGAGTCACCACAATGTAGGAGGACTGCCTGACTATGTAGATTTCAAGGAGATAGTAGAGCCGCTACGATATCTCTTCAAGGATGAAGTGCGTAAGGTCGGCCTCCATCTCGGCATTCCTGAAGAGCTCGTAATGCGTCAGCCATTCCCGGGCCCGGGACTTGGAATCCGTATCATCGGTGACATTACTGAGGAAAAGGTGAAGATAGTCCAGGACGCCGATGCCATCTTCCGTGAGGAAATGGAGAAGGCAGGCCTCAACAAGACTGCCGGCCAGTACTTCGCAGCGCTTACTAATATGCGTTCAGTCGGCGTCATGGGCGATGAGAGAACCTATGACTATGCGATAGCGCTCCGCGCCGTGAATACAGTCGATTTCATGACAGCAGATATTGTAGAGATACCATATGAGGTGCTGAAGACAGTGACTTCAAGAATCATAAATGAAGTAAGTCATGTAAATCGTGTAATGTATGATATTACATCCAAGCCGCCAGGAACAATAGAATTCGAATAATACACAAAAAGGTCGCAGCTCTTATCTGACAAGGGTTTGCGGCCTTTCATTTTTGTTAGTGACAACCGAATGACAACAGAAGTCATTCGTGGAATTATTCTAGTGAATAATTCCACATCATTTTCTCATTTTTCGATTATTTCACAAAATACAACTGAATACTTTTTCACTTGCTGATTCTGGTCTTGCGTGGACGCTTTCTAACTGATTCATCGTGAGGTGGAAGCTGTGAAGTGAGTTCGTTAATCTCGTTTTCAGCCTCAGGGGACTCTGTGTAGCCATACAGATCATCAGGCTTCAAGAAGTCGGGGTAACGACTCTTCCAGTCATCATACTCTTCATCAAGGAGATTGCCGTCTTCGTAAATGCTGTTGATGTGATTCCAGATTCCGAGTCCCTCTTTAAGCTGTGCGGCACCAAGTTTTTCTTCTACTGATGCATCATCATGAAGAGGTTTTACGACAAGATGCACTTCACCATCGACTGTCTGAGGTGAAAGTCCGTATCGGGATTCAGCCTCGAAGAGGATCTGCAGCATACCATAGACATCTGACGGATCAGGATCAGCGATTGCGAACCGGTCAATTCCCAGAGCGTCAGCTATGGTGGTGAGCGCTTCTTCATCAGGATATCTGTTTCCAAGCTCATAATTCCTGATGGTGGACTCATTAAAACCGCACATCTCGCCCAGCTGTTTCTGAGTGAAGCCTTTGAGCTTACGGAATTTGCGTATCTTTGCTCCTAGTGGATGGGTGTATTTCACATCGGACATAGATGCCTTCTTTCTTTACTAGATGGATATGGTAATTGAGGTAAGTATAACATAGACCGTTCAGTTTTGCGATGTTTTTGTCTGAAATTACTTGACATTACATTTATGAACTGTTAAACTCTCAAAAAGAGTACAGAAATGAACTCTTTATAACAAGGAATGCAGCAGAAGAAAGGAATGCAAAATGGAACAGAAGAATCTTATGACAATGACGGACGTGAAGGAGACCCTTGGTGTATCTGAGAGCAAGGCGTACAAGATCATCAGGCAGCTGAATAATGAGATGAAGGAGAAAGGCTTCTATACGATCAGTGGCCGCGTGAGCAGGAAGTATTTCGAGGAAGTGTTTTATGGTATTGCCAGGGCTGAGTGAAGCCGGAAAGGAGTAAAATTGGCAGTTATCAAGAATGAGAAGACAGGATGCTGGGAAGTACGCACCAGATATGTGGACTGGACAGGTGAAAAGAAGCAGAAGACGAAGCGCGGTTTTGAAAGGAAAAGCGATGCCATCAGATGGGAACAGAATTTTCTTGCTAAAAAGACAAAAGATGTCGGAATGCGTTTTGGGGAATTTGTAGAGATCTACAAAGAAGATATGAAGCCCAGACTCAGGGAGAATACCTGGGGAACCAAGGAACATATCATCGACAAGAAGATTCTGCCGTATTTCAAGGACAGGAGACTCTGTGATATAGAGGCATCGGACATAGTGTCATGGCAGAATGAGATAATGACACATAGAGACAGGTTCGGACATTACTACTCACAGACATATCTGAAGACCATACATAATCAGCTGTCAGCGATTCTGAATCATGCAGTAAATCTGTATGGATTAAGAATCAATGTGGCGAGAAAAGCAGGAAATATGGGCAAGGAAACTACAAAAGAGATGCAGTTCTGGACGAGAGAGGAATATGAGCAGTTTGCTGAAGCCATTTCAGACAAGGAGGAGAGCTATATGTCTTTTGAAATGCTCTACTGGTGTGGTATCAGACTTGGAGAGCTCCTGGCACTTACTCCGGCAGATTTCGATTTTGAGAATAACACTTTGCGTATCAATAAGTCATTACAGAGAATCCACGGTAGAGAGGTCGTGACTGACCCGAAGACGCCAAAGAGTAATCGAGTCATATATATGCCGGACTTCCTATGTGCAGAGCTTAAAGCATATCTGAGTCATCTGTACAAGATAGATGATGATGACCGCATTTTTGTGATCAGCAAGAGTTTCCTGCATCATGAGATGGACAGAGGCTCAGAGAAGAGCGGCGTAAAGAGGATACGTATCCATGATCTGCGCCATAGTCATGTGTCGCTCCTTATCAATATGGGATTTTCTGCCCTGGCTATAGGTCAGAGAGTGGGACATGAGGCGGTGGATATCACATATCGTTATGCGCATCTGTTTCCTACAGTGCAGACAGATATGGCGGAGCAGCTGAATAATGAGCGAATGGGATTTGAGCATGTCAGTGAAGGTTAAGGACGATAAGAACAGGTGGAGAAATAAGACTGTAGCATTCAGGCTTTCACCAGAGGAAGCAGCAGATCTGGACAACATGGTAAAACTTCTTGGATACAGGACTAAGCAGGACTATATTCTGGATGCACTTTTTAAAAGCAAAGTAGTCGCTGTAGGTAATGCTGAAATGCTGGTTCAGTTCAAGAAGAATCTGACAGAAATCCTTGCCGAGCTTAAACGGCTGGAGAAGGCTTCGGACATGGATGAGGAGCTGATGACTCCTATAGAGACAATGCTTAAAATCCTGGATGCTTTCCAGCATAAGGATGAGCTGAAAAAAGAAGAGAGAATATCTGAGCCGCAGTATGATCAGATGATGCATCTCCAGCATCTCAAAGAACTCATGCGGTATCAGGAAAGGATAAAAAATGAGCAGAGTAATAGCGATAGCAAATCAGAAGGGTGGAGTCGGGAAGACAACAACAGCTCTGAATCTGGGAGCAGGCCTGGCAAACGAGGGTAAGAAGGTACTGATGATAGACTTGGATCCGCAGGCATCTCTTACGCTGAGTCTTGGACATAGAGAACCGGATAAGATCCGTGAGACTGTAACTGATGTCATATCCGCAGTCATAAATGATGAAATACTACCCGATGAGTTCGGAATACAGCAGGTTGGAGCTTATTTTTATCTGCTGCCGGCAAGTATTGATCTGTCAGCGGCTGAGGTCTCTTTGATAAGTGTCATGAGTAGGGAACTCGTATTGAAAAATTATGTGGATTCAATCAGCTCGCTGTATGACTATATTATCATCGATTGTATGCCTTCACTGGGCGTGCTTACAGTAAATGCACTTGCATGTGCGGATAGCGTGCTTATACCGGTGCAGGCGGCGTATTTGCCGGTCAAGGGACTCCAGCAGCTTCTTAGAACCATCCATACGGTAAAGACCAGGCTCAATCATGAACTGACCATAGAGGGGATTCTCTTTACTATGGTTGACAGGCGAACAAACTATGCAAAGGACATCATGCAGGAAGTAAATGATGTATATGGCGAGGCCGTACCTGTCTTCCAGATAGAGATACCCCTCTCTGTCAAGGCATCTGAGACCAGCCAGATGGGAAAGACGATATATGATTATGACCCTAAGGGTAAGGCTGCCGTGGCATACAGACAGTTGACTGAGGAGCATTCTGGTAATATGTCAAGAGGTGATTTGAAGAAATTTTGATATAGATTGTTTAAAAATGGGTACACTAAATAGACGTTAAGCTGATTTTAAAGCAAAACGAAATTATGTTCGATTATTC
>Ga0256404_1001899_pt1 | contig 48162 bp, 77 predicted proteins | sample RumenRJG_01DNA_FD_185990 | JGI IMG/M metagenome (GOLD analysis project Ga0256404, IMG submission 185990) | Bovine rumen microbial communities from Lethbridge, Alberta, Canada - RJG_01 | ecosystem: Host-associated > Mammals > Digestive system > Stomach > Rumen | place: Canada: Alberta | collected... | reverse complement strand
ACCCCTCTGCCATGTCGGAAAGAACCGTGCCGATGTCCTCAATCGCTCCGTCCTGTACGTCCTGTGACTGCTCCAGTGCGTCCAGTCTCAGTTCTACATCCGTCTTTTCCCGGAAATGCATACGCACAATCACAGTCTCTCCATCTCCGTTTTCCCGCGTAGTCGGCTCGGCAATCATTACCCCCTGATAATCTCCAGTTACGGCATCGTCATGAAGGAACTGCAAAGATGCCACGTTCTCAGGAGTAATCTTTTCACAGACAAAAATCGCATCTGCTTCATTGGCGGCGATATGGGTTACATTACTCAGGCTTGCGCCGTCTTCAATGTCGATAGTTGTTCCGTCCATAAATCTGAGTTTGTCCATGTTTAATCCTCCATTTAGTCAGTGACATAGTAACCCTGACACACATACCACTTGCCCGCAGTCAATGTCTGATTTCCGTTGCACAGTGATCCCGCCGTGTTAATGTAAAAACCAATCGCCTTAGATCCATCAGTGGGATAGGCGTAAAGTGGCGCCTCCGTGTTGTGGGTTGGTTTCCAGAAGCCTGTTGCTATCGCCGTATTAGGGGCGATGTCTGCGCTACCTACCTGAAATATGTTGTATGTTAGCACCGCGCGCTTGTACCCCGTGTTGAATACGACGTAATTAAGATTTGCGTTTTGAATGCGATTCTGATAGATGGCGCCAGTGTGTACCGCAAAAAGAGCGCCGTCACTGATCGCTTTGCCCTGTCTTGCGTCAAGGGCATAGCCGCTTGCCGTGGTCGTCAGATTATTGACCACATTGGCGGCATTAAATTTTGTGGCGACCAATGCGGACATGTCGGAAAACCACTTGCTGATTTTTCCGAACAGCGTACTGCCGTTGTCCCCGATCGCCGGGACGGGGAAGGACGCAGACGGTTCCGTCAGCGCATCCAGCGTTAAGTTATCCATCCTCGTAACCTGTTCGCCCGGACGGCCCTGCGGGATCACAAAGTCAAAGACCGCATCATGCTCCGTGCCGCTGTTGGTGACCCTTGCGGTCTGCCCGTACTGTGTAGTGGTCACAGACCCCACGCGGATGGTCGCCGCATCGCCCTTTTCGCCCTGATTGCCCTGCGGGCCGGTATCGCCCTGCGGCCCCTTGATATTGCCGATAAAAATATCTGCCATAGCTTATCCCCTCCTTACGGAATCACGTAGTAAAGTGCGCCGGTGTCAGTTTCATATCTGAAATTCGCCGCCGTCAGCTCGTCCGAATTGCAGTGTGCATACAAATTTCCGTCACCGTCCACAGACATCGCAAACAGTCCCGAAATCTGCGTCTGGATGCCGCTGTCACCCTTCGGGCCGCGCGGGATCCCGAAGGTAAAGCGCTTGGTGCTGGCATTGTATGCCGCCGTGGCGCTTGCCCCCGCTTCCAGTGTGTTCGCCGTTGCAGAAAATCCTGTCAGGTCTTCAGCCGCCGCGTTTGCGTTTTCAGCCGCCGCATTTGCCGCCGCCTTTGCCGCCTCAATACTGTCATAAAGCTCCTGTACAGATGCCGCATCCGATGCCGCAGATGCCGCATCTGTTGCCGCATCCGTAGCAGATGCCGCCGCCGCTTCAGCCGATGCTTTCGCCGCCGCCGCATTTGTGTATGTAACCTGAATATATTCCGCAAGATTTGCGGCAATATCCACGGCCTGTTCGATCAGTGGAATTTCAGTCTCAGATAAAATACTATCATCTTTTAGCGGTGCTTCTTCAACTTTGAGGATAAAGTTCAAAGTGCCAATGATCTGATTCGATGTACGTACACGAAGTTCGCACAGCACTTCTCCCGCGATGGCAGTCATCTGCTGAGTAACAGTAAATGTTACTATATTACCACTGATTGCGGTCGCCGCATAAGAAAATCCAGTATTATCAGGCTTATATCCATTAATCAATACTGCCGCGCCTGATGGGATTGCAAATGCGGTGTTGTTTTTATATAACGCAAATCTTATAGCCTGTAAATTATTGTCGTATTGTGAACAATGAATCACAGGGCGAACGCCTACGGGTACAACGTTTAAATTCACATCCTGTGTATACATTTAGCTCTCGTTGCCCTCCTTTCCATCAATAAACTGGGCCGTCATCAAGGTAGCCATCACCGCCACTACCAGGATCGTCACCATCGTCACCGCCTGATTCGCCGTCCCAATTATGACTAGCGCAGAAATCCTCAATGTTGCGCAAACGGTTATCGAGCCATCGGATAGTCCGCGTCACATCCCACATAGAGCCATCCGACCCCTCATACCATCCGTCCAGCAGATATAGCTTGCGAAAACCGGCGTTGCCAGTCCGTCCGTTAATGCCAGCCGTATCACCGTTAGATGCAGGATTTTCTACGTCACCAAACCAGTCCGAATACATGATTTTATCTTCGAATGTCCACCCGGGACAGCCGACCACATTTTCATCGTCATTGTTTGATGTGACATAAAACCCATCGGCAGGAGTGCCAAATGTAGAACCAAGAATCTTTGAACCTTTTATCTCAGAGCCGCTTTCAATACTCCCGGTAAACTTTCCGTCCGTAGCAGTTAGGTTGCCGTTTGCATCAACCTTAAACTTGTTTCCAATAGTAATTGTACCACCATTGAACGTACCATTGTTAGCTTTTAGATTTCCATTCGTATCTACACTGAAATTTTTGCCAATAACTAGACTTCCACCGTTAGCGTAGATCCCGTCTTTGTTCCATCTCCCAATAACTTTGCCTGACGAATCCAGTATGACAAGATTGCCATAGGCATTGTTGATCCCGCCAAGGCTAAGTGTTCCATCAAGAAGCCACGCCTGATGGTACGGGCCGTTAATCCCGGAAGACGAGAATCCAATGCCGTTCATGTTAATTCGCAGTACGCGCTGGGCATTCATGAAGTTTGTATTATCCATGAAAAGGGCTTCATTCGCATAACCGTCAACGCTACGATTAATGATCATGTGCCCTCTATCACCTTCCACAAGAACGCCTGTCGCACGGTCTACCGTATTCTGCACATCATCAGCAGTTGGCAGGTAAGACATTTCATCCATCTGGTCTTCAATGGTTCTCGCAAGGCTTGAACGCACATCCCCAATGTCTATTTCAACATACCGTTCATTTAGGACATCATACTTGATTCTTGTTACTTCTTCGGTTACATGCACACCCAACTTTTCAAAATCAACGTCAATATAGTCACATAACTCGATTATCTGATCCTCAAATAAACTTTTGTATTCTTCAGACTGTGACAAGTCAACCGGCGTAACCTTGATGCTTACTTTAGGAACTCCGATTTTCGCCGCCTGCATATAGGCATTGGCATAATTTCTAAGCTGTGCTACAGTCGGACGACTCTGAAACGCCGAAGAGAAATCTTTAACAACTGTTCTTTGATACGGGAAGTTGCTTGCATTAGCAGAGTGCAAGACTTTCTCAGGAAGCGTTACTTGAAGTCCATCGCTTCTCCAATATGGGCAAATGCCAGTATACGTATTAGCAATGTTCTCCTCTTGTTCAAGGTTTGTAATGTTCTTGCTATACCTAAGAGTAACGCCCCTATGCACGCCTCTTGCCTTATGGAGTTTTACAACATAATTATCCCATTCATATTCACCGCCATAAACATCAAGAATGCTTCCCCTCACCCCGCCAAGATAATGCCGAATAGATTCGGGAGCGGCAATGGCATACGATGCAGTAGATGTTAGATCTGTCCAAAACGTAAACGGACAATTTTCAGCCGCACTAGTTTTAAAACCATTAAGAGCATTTTTAACGCCCTGTGCAGAAAACGGCATAACCGGGATATAGTTAAGCTGATACGACAAGTGTTCAGCCCTTACAGACACTTTACCATTAATCGGCTTTGATATTCCATAGATGCGAAAAGGCTGAGGATTTCTTGACGGTGACGGCTTTGCAAGTATAACGGCAGAGTGAACAATATCAGAAAAATGACGGCTGTCCATCTTTACAGTCATTTCAAGTTCAAAAATACTGTTTCTCTCTTCAGTCACATAACAGGACATGGGTTCAAGTCTTCCAATGCCGTTAGTGTTAAACGATGTTGAGTTTTTACTGAAAAGAATCGGTCTCATAGCGTCCACCACCTCGGAGCAATCTTCACACTTGAAAAACCCGAATACTTGATAATCGTATTTCCCGGATTTAAAACAGGAAACTTTCCATTTGCAAGCGTAGTCTTGTCGTTATATCCTGGAACTTCCTGCAATTCGCAATCAATAGTCGCACTACCGTTTATTCCAGTAATCGACATTGTTATACCTCCTACAGTCAGGCTTCCTGATGTGCCATAGACTGTAATCAACGGTAACGCAGTAAAATGCGTGTTATTGCGAATAACCGTGTTATTGGAAATGGTTTCAAATATTTCTCCGCTTTTAAAGAACTTTTGCGGCTTACACTGAAACTCGATCTCTAAACTCCCCATCTGTTCATTTTGAGAATACCGCACCGGGGACTTACCTTTGTAAATCCCCATGCGGTAGTAATCCGGGTGCAAGGTATCACACAGCCTGCAATACTGCCTTTTAGACAATAGCCACGAGCGAAGTTCCTCAACCTTTTCTCTGATTTCAGTCCCGTCTTTCCCCTTTACAATCATTGGATAGGTTTCAGTTACTTCGCTGAACGTGCCGTCCCAAAAATGCAGAACGCCGTTCATTCCCGGCACTTCAACTTCAGTCTCGTTCGGTTCAGGATCGGAATATGATCCATGACTAAAAAGCATCATACTAAAATCTGTAGATGGCTTTCCGTCAAATTCAAAAAAGTCAAATCCGTAATCACGCATGACCCCACACTCCTCTCAAGGACTGAATCTCTCTATTGACTGCATCGACTGCCGCCTGTCCTACTTCCTCTGCGCTCTGCCCTTCAGCGCCATAAACATTGACGTTCACAATGGGGGCAAATGTGCCACCGCCCATCCCCGCAAGAGCAGGATCAGGATTAACGGTCATAAGCCCTGCAACCTCAGACATGGCATCCTCAATACGCCACATGTTGCTTTCAATGCCAGAAGCAAGTCCTTTCATAAAGTCAGGCATCCACTGCTCATAATATCTAAGCGGCCCTTCATCAGGACGGGAGAAGTGAATAACTCCAGTGACTTTTTCTGCAACCTTACCAATAGCATCGCCAACATGTTTAATGCCATTTTTAATACCTTTAGCAAAACCCTTGATCATATCAAGGCCCCATGTAAGAGCTTTGCCTGCCAAGCCCGCAAGCGTACTTGTAATGGTGCTTACAATCTGACCAATGCCAGAAACCACCTGCGGCATAGCCTGTATAATTCCTGCGGCAAGTTTTCCAATTAACTCTATACCCTTTTCAAGGATTTGCGGAAGATGTTCCACAATAGTGGTAATAAGCTGTACGAGCACTTGTGTAATTGCCGCAACGATTGCAGGAGCATTTTGAATCAACCCTTGTGCCAATCCCACAATCAGCTTTACACCCGCTTCAAGAATTGCAGGAACTGCAGTTAACAGAGCATCCAATATTTTATTGATGATTTCACCAATATTTGTAATGGCATTTGGCGCACCTTCAAGCATACCATTTGCCATATTCAAAATGGCATTCACTCCTTTATCAAGGAATTCAGGCAAACTTTGCTCAATAAATTGTTTTACGTTATCAAGCGCTGTGCTAATGGCGTCAACAACACCCGGCGCGGCCTGTGTCATACCGCTTGCAATTTGTTGAATAGCACTAATTCCCGCGCCCAATAATAAAGGCGCATTTTGAATTAAAGCGGTCGCAAGCGTTTGTACAATCTGAACTGCCGCGTCAAAAAGTGCAGGAAGATTCTGCACAATTCCATTGATCAATGCAGTCAGGACTCCTACGCCCGCTTCTATCAGCTTCGGCGCATTCTCGGCAAACATCGCCACCAGACTGTCAAAAACGCCGCCCAAAGAGTCCATAAGGCCCTCAAAACCGCCCTCTCTGAAAGCCTCAGTAAGATCACTGATACTTTGCGTTCCGAATTGGACAAACTCTCTTAAAGCAGGAGTAAGCGCATCGGATAACGCAATCTGTGCGCCTTCTAATGCGGATTTCATTATAGTTAAGTCGCCAGTAAGATTATCAAGTTGAGTTTTTGCCATTTTTTCAGCTGCACCGCCTGAATCTTCAATGGCTTTACCCAATTCATCCCATCGATCGGCACTTGTGCCAATTAAAGAATTAATTGCTGCTAAGTCGGTTTTATTAAAAATTCCGCTTATAATAGCATCTTTTGATTGCTGATTCATGCCTTCCATTGCCACAGACATCTCTTGAAAAATCTCCGGCAAAGATCTCATGTTGCCTGCAGAATCATACATATCGTCATAAGTCATTCCTAATTGGCGAAGAGCTTCTACACCATCTTTAGTAGGAGTTTGAAGGCTTAAAATTGCATTTCTTAAATGTGTTCCGCCTTCAGCACCTTTAATTCCATTATCAGCAAGGACTCCAAGGACAGTAGAAAGTTCCGTGGTTCCACCTGCAACATTTCTTGCGGTAGCACCAATGGTTAAAAATGCTTCGCCAAGTTGTGCAACGCTCGTATTAGATTTAGAAGATGCTTTTGCCATTTGGTCTACCATATTAGAAGTTTCTTCCAACGATAAACCTAAGGCAGATTGCGCATCGGTAATCATATCAGAAGCAGTTGCAAGTTCTATACCACCAGCAGCAGCAAGATTAAGGACATTCGGGAGCATTGACATCGATGTTTCCGCATCATATCCAGCCAGCGCCATGTAATTAAGAGCGTCGGCGGCTTGAGATGCGCTGAATGCAGTAGTAGACCCCATTTCCTGAGCAAAGTCACGAAGATTAGTAATTTGATCTACGGTAGTTCCCATAGTAGCAGCAACTTGAGACATCGAAGAATCAAATTGAGCTCCGGTATCAATTGAACTTTTTGCAAAAGCACCTACTGCAGCCGTTGCTGCTCCAATAGCAGCCGCACCGATCTTCATAGCCGTGCCTATGCCTTTTCCTAATCCTCCTACTTTTTCTTTAGATTTATCTATGCCTTGTTCATATTCACTAGAATCAAGGGAAAGTCGTGCTACTAATGCCATTAAATCCATATTATTTTTCTCCTTTCCCCTTTATTCTTTTCCACATATCATCTACGATCTCTTTACATGACCGTGTATCTTCTTTGATTTCAGATGGCTTTTTTTGAGAATCGACGGCATCAATCCATCTTTCCTGAAGCATAATATAAGAACGTTGTTCTACTGCAATTTGCGCATGGTTATTTGTTATGGCCCGTAAGGCATCAGAAATATAAATCTTATATGATCTTTCTTCGCTATATTTTTTTATTTCTATCATTACATGATCTATGACATAATCAGCCCCGAAAAGCTCAAGCAATTCGAGGCTGATAGTTTCAATACATGTTAAATAGCGTTCTGCCCCAATCGCGCCAACGATGTAAAAAAACTGATTACCGCATTGTTTTGCAAAATCTCCGTAAATGCGTTTAGATAATCCGTCATTGGATAATCATCAACGTATTCGGGTTCCACAAAACAACACAGGGCCATAATTTCAAGGGTTTCATCCGGGTACTGTTCAAGCGCGGCGTCTAAGATCGCGTTCATGTTTTCAAGTGCTTGCTTTTCAGAAAGAATTTTATTTCCACGGAAAATTTCTTCTTTTTGCTCCTGAGTGGCATCAGGTGGAACAGTTGTAAACTTTGGAATGCGTTTTCTGATATTGATAATGTCAGTATCTTTCATCCATTTTTCCGCCGACTTTCTAAGGCGATTTGTCTGTCTTAAAAATTCGGAAGGTTTGCAATTGGCAATAGTTTTCATTTATTTACTCCTGCGGTTCAATATCATAAAACTCCATGGGCATAGTATCCTGATGCGCAATAGAAACATGTCCGGTAATAGTCATTTGATTCGTGCCTTTACCATTTTTAGAACTCTGAATATTAAGTCCTCCGGTAGAAAGAGCATTAAGCAGTTTTACGGCAAATGCACCGCCGTTTGCTTTATCTCCAACCCACCAAAGATCTTTATAATCAGTAAGCTGAACATTTCTGCGTGGCACAATCTTCGTGTATCCTGCCGTATTATTTCCAGCAGCAACGACCGTACTTTCAGATGCGCCAAGCGCCCATGCAACATTTGTCGCATTAAACTTAATGGAAGTAAATGCCATTGCGCAGTCCCATCCATCAAGATGCTTGAACTCCATCATGTTGTTTGGAACGTTATCTACATCCTCACCGAAATCAGAGTAAGTCGGCGTACAGGTTGGATTAATTCCGCCAGTAGTTGTAGCGATAATATCATCGTTGCTTGGCGCGGTATAAGGATTTGCAGGATCAAAAGAAGAAAGGAGCACCCCTGCATCCAACTGCAAAGTATCAAACGCATCTTCAGAAACTTTAGTATAAAGTCCCATAATCAAATCCTCCCTCAACTGCTTAAAAATTCAGCATTCAAATTAAAGTAGATTCTTCTTATCATGTCATCGGCCGGATCTGACATTCTTTGATAAAAAGGAACTCCTTTAGTGATGAACAAATGTCCTCGATTATCTATATCAGAAATATAATAACCTTGACCATTCACTGCTTCCGCAATCTCATCGGCCTTATTAGTGATTTCTTTCCACGACGTCGATCTATACCAAAGTGACCCGGTCATGTTTATTAAATCATCTAAAGAACCAACGCTGACCTCATACGTAATATAAGGCATTGTTGCGTTATCAGGAACAGTGTTTTCATCATATGCCTCAAGTCCAAATTGCGACCAAAAGGCATGGATTGCTTGAGATTTATCCATTGTTGCTCGGAAGTTCCCATTCTTCGGCCGTTACTTGTCTCATGTCAAGAGTCGCACTCTTTGGAGTATATTTATCGTCCCCATCAGAAGTAACTCTAAAAATTTTTCCATCTCTTAGTCTTTTAAAGACCTCATGGTACTCAAGAGTAATTTTTCTTTCAGTAGTAACAGTGTAAAGACTGCGTACTCCTTCAGCTTCTGCTCTTCTTGCTTCAATTGAGGTATCAAATACTATTGCAGCATCAAACTCGAAATCACTTTCTTGCCATACGTCATCTCTTCCACCGTATCCGTCTGGCACAGTAGTTTTATTTAACATGACGCATTTTTCCATTGCGTCCAATAACAAACTCATGATATTTTCCTCCAATGATTTAAACGAGATCTGAAAATCCCAGTCCAATCAGAAGCGGCATTACCATCGCCAGACTGACCCCCTGAAGATTTTTTACTATAAGAATATCCCCCAAATGATTCAGATTGATATGGACTAGAGGCTTGGTCGCCATATTTGTCGATCCAATCATCTATTTCATCCGAAAGGGCTATGACCGCAGGAGGTACGGCCATAGCCCAAACTTCGCCCACAAATGTTTCATCTTGGAGAGTGCCAGTTCCAAATTTGTGGACCCCGTCATTAAATATAGAACCAATAATCTTAAAATATTGGTCATTTTGAAGAAAGCTGACGTTAAGTGATCCATTAGAGATGCTGAAACTTCCTTTATGAACTTCTTTCACAAAATAATTATGAACAAAATCTAAAATCTGCTCCAGCATCTCATCACCTCATTTAGTTTCAGTTACATTTGCAATCCACAGGGAATCAGGATTGTAAAGAACAGGCATATACAGGGCCGAAGCCTTAGTCCAAAGAACATGAGGATCCTGCTCAAACCACTGGCTTACCCAAACATAAGGAGAAACACCAGACGCACCGACCTTAATTTCGAAATCATCTGCTTCAGGCGGATTCCCCCAAAGACCAGTTCCCAGCTTTCCACCAGGATTAGAAGCAAAGAATGTAACCTTATCGGACGGGAAGTATCTGGCAGAAGTAACCACTGGACGACCGTTTGCACCGATAGTAGCACTCTTACCATAAGTAAGGTCATTGGTTACAATCTGAGTGATTCCAAACTCTTCCTCAAGATATGCCTTAAGAGCAGAGTTCTTAATCAGCTGACCCGCACCGATGTTACCATTAATTAGCGTCTGAAGACCCGCGTTATTTCTCATCTTCGTAAGATTTCTCTTAGAAGTCATGATGCCGGTAATAGTGACACCAACTGCTTCAGCCGCATCAAGAATGTCCTGAATCTGAGAAGCAAGATCATCGGTCGCTCCTGCACCAACGTCGAAGGTCAGGCCCTTATGAGAAGCTGGAACACCATAGTCGACCGTGAGATCAAGATCATTTTCTTTAATGGTTACCTGGCCAGTAGCCATCAGCTCGTTCTTTGCGACCTTAGATCTAGTAAAGACCTGCTCAGCAAGACGGATACCGTCATTCAGAACATAGTCATAAAGAGCATTAGCCTGAACTCCTCTATTCAGAAGAGCCCTCATACGCTCAGACTGATTGATCTTGACCTTAATAAGGCCCTTTTCAATATTCTTAGTATCAATCGGAATTCTAAAGGTCTTCTGAGATTCAGTATCAAACGCATGGAACTGCGCCATCATAGGAATCTGGTACTCAGCCGCAATATTCTCCCATTCAGCCACAAGGTTATCCGTCTTAAGATCACCAAACAGGCCGTCAATAGGATCATTCTGGCGAGTAACATTAAAACCGACATCAATCCACTCAGACCGTGGAATCATCCCAAAAATATTTTGCTCCCAATTTACATTAGGCATAGGATCACCTCCTTATTAGTACGGCCGAGTAACGGTCGGAACAGCAGTAACAAAAGTAAAACCAAGTGCCTTAAGGGCAGTTTCCGCCGTAGCGGCAAGAGCGACAGGAAGACGATCTTTATAAACTTCACCCTTAGTAACCACGGAACCAGGCATATTTCCAACAGTTACATCAACATCTTCATAAACAATGCCAATTGCATTCGCATCATTAGACGGAAACACAGTTCCCATTTTCACATACTTAGTTCCATCTGCCGCAGTAGTAGCAAGAGACTGCGGAATAGTCTTAGTAAATCTGGAACAATCCTCGTTATTAACGAGGAACCAACCTGGAGCATACGTCTGCCCCTGATGTCCTGCACCAATAAAAGACATTTTTTATTCCTCCTTACTTTTTCCAAAGAGTCCGTTATGATACTGATTTGCAAGCTGAGCTGCCCTTCCAAGTGATTCGGGTTTTTTTCCTCCAGGTGGAGTTTCTGGGCCGGCTCCTCTTGTATCTTTGCTGGCGATAAATCCACTCCAATCTTTCTTGATCGCTTCATTCAGTTTATCAGAATCGGCCAAGGTGCCGTCTTCATTAAGTTTCATTGCACTGAAATCCGTGACCTTCAGGATTGAGTCGTGATGATTCTCACCGACATTGGCATCCTTAAGCAGTTTTCTATACGCAGCCTTGATTTTAGCTTTGGTCTCTTTATCGGAAACGTCTTTCTTGTAGTCATCAAAGGCCTTATGTTCCTTCTCGTACTTATCTTTCCAATCGTCAGACCCTGCTTTCAGATCGTCCAGCTCCTTTTGGACATCAGGCAGTTTTTCTGCATCAGCTTTGTACTTGTCTCTGTCTTTCTTGATCCCATCAACTGTATCAGTATGTGCTTCAATAATTGCGCTCATCTGATCATCAGTAAGACCAAGTCCTTTGAGAAACGCTCTTGTTAATGCCATAAATTTACTCTCCTTTTCTTCGGGGCTGTTCTTCGCCTTTGAGTTTTATCAGGTAAGATTCTTTATACCTTCTAATAAGGATTGTATCATAAAATTTAAACCGCGTAAATACTGCACAAAAAATTAATGGAAATTTTGTGCAGAATTCAGGTATGAAAACTACAAAAATAAGTGTACAAACCAAAGGTTATGCTATATAATATCTATAGATCAAGAGAGGAGATAATAAAAAATGAAAACAACTATCTTAGCAACATATAAAAGAGAATCGACATTGTGGAAAAATGCAAATGGCTTTTATCACGCACAGGATTGGACCAAAATGGAATGCATCAAGGTTGATTTCTCAGAAGACATTGAATCATATAAAGAGCTCGGCATTCGGATTATGAAACGGGAGAACGGAGTCGATATTGATGTAACCGAAAGTGAAATAGAAAGACGTTATGGCAAAACGTTTTGCATCAAATTTACCAATGCAAGAGAAACTAATGAAAAATGCTACTGGTTTAAAACTGCAAATGAAGCAAATGAGTTTTTCAAAAACGTTATGAAAGATAAAATTTTAGGAAATTTTAAAAAAATCTCATAAAATAATAAAAACGCCTGAGCGGTTAAGCTCAGGCGTTTTTTAATTCACTTTCTATGATGGCTTTGTATTCAGGCAAATGATTCTGAATTGCATCTCTAAGAAAATGTTTCGCTTTGATTCCTTTGCCCTGTTTTAGACCTTTAGACGGAGGAGCCTCGAAAGATTCCCATTCAGGAGGAAGTCCTTCAAATCCTCCTAAAGTTCCAAGTTCTACAAAGGGCGCATATTCAACGTTAGTTCCAACTGCAAGTCCTACTTCAGAACCTTCTTTCTCTACTTGAAAAGTAATAGAATTTCGAAGGGTGCCCCCTCGATAACCTTTAACGCCTGTGCTTTTCGCTGTTCCTACTGGGCATTGTGCCTTAGCGTATTTTTCAGCTTTGATGCCAATCATAGTAAGAATTTTTTCACCTTGATCTGCAAGAGAAGACAGCACTTCTTTACTGTTGTCTTTTGTGATCTCTATTCCTCCAATATTTCCACTAAGTCCAGCCATTTATTCTATTACCTCTTTTCTTTTAGGACAAGGCGTATTTAAACTTGCCATTAAATAAAGTTGAGGCCTTAAACCGAATATTTTACATTTCAATTTTTCTTTTTTATTCAAACATCTTACGCATTGAGATTCAAATCTTACCGTATCTCCCTCACTGCTTATAAATCTATCTAATTCATTCATACCTTTCTCCTTTATTTAATATATGAATGACTATTTCTAATCCTCCATATTCGTATGTTTGTCCATTAGTATGAGTAATTTTCATAACATCACTCGAATGATCTATTACGTTAACTAATTCGTATTGTGTATTTCGGTTAAGTATCACTTCTCCTTCTCGATAATTAGTAGTAGGAAAGGCTTTTGTTCCTTCATCACAAAGTACAGTTATTATGGCCGGACGATTAGCAAAATATTTATTATAACCAACCGTCGTTGACATAAAGCCTTTATTATCATATATTGACCCTATTTTATCTTGTATATTATATATATCACTTGAACCAAATGTCTCTCTTAAATAATTTTCGTCGACAAATCTTCTGACTAATGTATTACGTTTAAATTCATTCTTTGAAATTGCTTTATCTAGTGCATTGACCACTTCTAAACGATGCTTATCTGTTGCAGATTTAGAATTAGACCATTCTTCTAATATTTTTCCATCTGATTTTCTTAATTGTTCATTTATTCTCATGGATTCATTTGTACCAACATATCCATAATAGATTTTTTCGCCATCTGAATCTTTTACATACCCTTTACCCCTCGGTGCCCATTTATCAGGTACAGTATCGTTAAACTCGTGATAATCTTTCGCCCACTTTTTTAATTCCTTACCCGAAAGCTCTTCATAATCATCCATATTTATAATCGGTTTATTTTGTTTCTCAAAAATAGAAACGTTTTCATCCAATTTAGAGTATATAAGAGGAATAGGAGAAATGTCATCGCCTTTCTTCTTAGCTTCTTCCCATTCTTTATAGGTCATTCCCTTGATTCTTTTTCCGTCTATATTATCATATCTATCATAAGTAGATGGATAATTCGTGAGGTCTCCTACCATCGTGCAACGGCAATTATATACCATTGCAGGCGGAGCTAATGGGTCACCGGGGTATCGGATCTTTATTCCTTTAATTTCAAAGGACTCTTCCATCTCTACTTTTTGCCCATCCAACTCCCTATGGTTTATTCTCGTGTGAGCATCAAGCGTAGCCATCCATTCTTTTTTAAGATTTATTCCTAATTTCTTTGCCTCTTCAAGCCTGATCTGTCGACCTGAATTTTGAGCACCCGTCATCGCCGTCCTAGCGAATGCCCTCATCTTATTGAAGTTTTGAGTAACAAGAGCATCGCTCAAACGGTTAGCAATTTTATCAAGACTTTCACCTTCGATAATCCCAAGATTTACTTGTCGATTAAGTTTTTTCTGATTCCAAGTATAATCTTTGGGTTGGTCTATCTTCCATTTAGGAAGTAATTGCGGATCGTTTTTAATGAGATTGACTACAGTAGTTTCATCATAAAGCTCGAAGCCGAAGTTAACTCCGGCTCCATGCTCTAAATCATATGCAGTATAATTAGCGTTAAATGCAAACACATTATGGGTTTTTCCGTTTACAATCCCAGTCGCAATATCATTGGTCTTATAAATGGTCCCAAGGATTTGTTTCTTTTTACCTTCCCACTGTTTACCTTGAAATATTTGACCTTTTTTCCAATGATCAAATTCTTCTTGGGTCATTTGGCCAGAAGCTACCTGTTTTAATTTTTTCTTTTCTTTGACTTTATATTTTTCATTAAAATCTTTTTGTTTTTGAAGAATGTCCTTATACGCTTTATTATAAACAGCCTTCAGTTCTTTTTCAGTTTTAGCGATTTCGACATCTGTAAAAGTAGCTCCTAAATCAGCCATAGCTTACTCCTCTATAATTTCCTCTTCTACCTGTTCCTCAGTAGATGGCTCATTTTCTCCTTGATTAAAAGTATCTCTGTCTTCTGCATCTTTATTAGCAAGGATTTTATAGATTTCATCTACGGTAATAAACGGCAGTTTACTGAGAATCGTCTCATCATCGAGATAGTCAGCAGCAGAAAGAACCATATCTGTTTGCTCTTTTTGATTAGAAATCCTATTCCTTTTAAATATTGGAGTATCTTCAATCCCAACCAGTTCTAAGAGAGTATCCATAAATTCAATAACTTGAAACTCAAGGTCATCCGCCTGTTCATCCATTGGCTGATATGCTGCATCAATATGGTCATTGGTTGCACCAGCGGCTATAGTATGAACGTCAAGACCTCCAAAATCTTCATAAATTCCAGCTCTAATATGATCTAGATATTCTTTCCTCGCCTGATACGGAATTTCTTGAGTATATGGCGTCACTTTAGAATTATCGGTATCTGCTACGGCGATATGATTGAATTTTAAACGATCTCTAAAACGCTCAACTTCTGCGTCCGACATTCCGCCGCAGTTTTCAAGCAGCCAATACACTTGGGCACAATCAGAAAGATCGTTTGCAAAACCAGAACGAATAAGATCAAACGAATCTATTCCCGGTTGCATCCCAACTAATGTAGATTGTTTTAACTCGCTGCCATAAAACGGAACAATTGGAATTTCAGTATAATTCTCTTCTCCGATGATTACTTCGCCATCGAAATCGGAGGTTTGCACTATAGTCTTATATGCTTTCTTTGGCTGTACTTCTTCAAAACTAGCATATCCGCTTTCACTTTTGAATTTAGTATAACCGTCCTTTTCGTATAAAACAGCGAACATTGGTTTAGTAGAATCTATTTGCCAAAACCTAATTCCAGCTCTTAAAGCACCTGTCTCCTCATCAAAAAGGCCTTTAAACTCAGTAAGTTTAAAGACGTGAAGACGATTGCCTTTTTTCGTATCTTCGGTCCAATAGCCGTATGAAACCCCATGGATAAGACCATAATAAGCAAGTGACTTTAAATCTTTATCAAAATGTGATCCGAAAAATTCTTTTGTTTTATCTATAAAAGTTTTTCCGCCATTTTTATCGAGTACTTCTTCTGTATTATCAGAAAAAGAAACGCCATTTCCCAACAGATATGTACACCTTTGAGTATTTAAGCGATAAAAAAAGTTTGATGCAATCTTATTGTTGCTTGCTGTAAAGTCTTCAATAGGGGTACCCAAAAGGCTGAAAACAATTCTTACATAGTTATAGACGGTCTCATTTTTTTGATGAGCATATTCATCTGCTGACTTTGCGATTCTGTATTCTTCACTCCTAAGATGTTCAGCGATGGCAGTACTCACAAATTGAGCTTTATCGGTTGTTTTTTCGAAATCTTGAAAAGTAAGCATTTTCACTCCTTAATTATAATAGAAATTTTACGAGCTTCTTCTACGAATTCTTTCGTATAAACTTCAATCCCATTTTTATAACACACGATATAATCACCATCTTTAACGATAGTCGTAGTGTTCATTCCATGGACTATCCATCTATCGCCAATGGTCTCAATCAATGCCTCATCAATCGCTTGATTTATAAAGTCTGGCCTAACTAACCATCCTACTTTCGTATTAACTGTCCAAACCTCTATAGGAGTAGAAACCATCATCGTCTGCCTCCGAACGGTGAATGATACTCTTCAACGACTTTGCTAACCCGCTTGGTTTTTACAAAGTATCTCATAGCATCCATTAAGTGGTCATTTACTTTTAAAGGCGCATCTTTTACAGAATTCGGGTCCCAAACATATCCACCCGCCTCTTTTCTCCAATTTTTCATGTTAGGGCTGATTTTTATTTTTCCGCTTTTAAGAGCAACCGCAGTTTCACGAAGTCCATTATCAACATCGTTGACCGCATTTTTTACTCTATATTTTCCTCTTTTTCGTTTAAGAAGAGTAATAAATGACGCAGCAGAAGGATCAATGATCGTTTCTAAATCTTCAAGATTGCCCGTAAATTCATCAAGATCTCTTGCATAATCGGCATCAGTTTTTTGTATTCCTAGATCACGTCCAGAATAATAGTATTCTTTTAAAGCATACCATGTAGCTCCAAATTTTCCCCATAATATAGCAGCAAACGCATTTAGTGTTCCATAGTCGATCGACAAACAATATTCTTCAGGAGTATTTCCGCTTGCATAACCGAAACAATCTTCATAGAATGGATAAATCAGACCTTCAGCAAGCGCCCATTCTCCATCAATATATCTTTTATAATAAACCGTGCCCTCATATTCCTTACAAAGTTGAGTTACAAACTCCTCAGGCAGATAAGGGTTATCAAAGATCGTATAATGTTGATTGTAAATATCAGCATCAGAATCAAGAAACTCTTTCAGCCAATGGTTTGGACCTTCTGGGTTCAATGCTCCGTCAAAACAACTATATTCTTTATCGAGACGTGATTTAAGAAGCTCAAATACTTCCTTATTCCATTCTGCAACCTCGTCTCCATAGCAGTATTTGATTGATGCTCCTCTCAGTTTACTCACCTGAGATACTTTTTCAGCACCGAGGCAATGAACTCTTTCGCCAAACAAATAGCATGTATTGTCCGTAGAAATCGTTCTAACCAGGTCCTGTCCCCATATTGTTCGCATCGGTTCGAGTATGTTTCTTTCGATCGTACTCTTACTGACTCCCAATATAACTGACAAACCTGGTTTATCAATTCTGTTTCGTATTCTTTTTGGAATCCAAAAGTAATCGCCATAAGTTTTACCAGATCTAGCTAAGTAGCCCCCACTTTAAAATTCCATCTATGGGAACAATTATTGAAAAACTCTTGTTGTTTTTCACTGAAGGGCATGAGACCACCTCCTTCCTAAATAAGTGCACAAATATCCGTTGCAACACTTTGCGATGCCGTTAGCTCTGCAATCTTATTTGTGTGTTTATAAACCGAGAATGGCATCTCCTTCACCCTATTAAAATGGAGCCTGAAGGATTCGAACCTTCGACCGATGGCTTATGAGACCACTGCCCTACCGCTGAGCCAAGGCTCCAACAAAAATTACTTTTCAATTACTATTAAGTCCGTAATTTTACAGCCAAACAGATCTGCCAGTCTTACGGCATAATCCATACGCGGTACTCTTTGTCCGCTTTCCCACCGCATAACAGAATATGGCCCTGCTCCAACTTTTTTGCCTAAGTCTTCTACTGAAAGATCTAAGCGATCTCTATTTTCTCTAATAATTTCTCCCATACGAAGAGTGTTTAATTTTATCATATCTTGGCCTCCGTTCTAACAGGACCACATGGATTCGAACCATGACAATGACGGGATCAAAACCCGTTGCCTTACCATTTGGCGATGGTCCCTTAATTTAGCAGTCCATCCAAAGATCGGTCTTAAAAAGATTCACATCCTCGCGATTACTCCATTCCTACTCCGCACTGCGCTCGGTCATGGCTTCCTTTTTATTTCCTGTGAACAGTTCACTGCCCGTTAATATTTCATTTCTAAACGGGAACAATAGGGTTCGAACCTATGACACATCGGTTAACAGCCGATTGCTCTGCCTGCTGAGCTATGCTCCCATGGTCGGATTAAGGTCTCCGAACCGCACATCCCGCATATTGGCCTGACTAATAATTAGTCACTGGGTAAGCGGATAATTTGCTCTCTACCCCGCATCAGAATGACAGGATTTGAACCTGCGACCTCTTGATCCCAAATCAAGCGTTCTACCAAGCTGAACTACATTCTGTAAGTAACGCAAACCTGCTCTTCCCAAAGAGTTTGCGTTACTGCATCATTATTCTTTATCATCACGCCGACTTAATTGCCCATGATGCTAGGCAAATATTGCGGGCAAGGATTCGAACCTTGCATGACCAAACCTCTTGCCGGTGTGCTTATGGTCTTACCGGCTGTAAGCGTCTACCCTTTCCGCCACCGCAATACAATTACTTGTAGATAACAAGATAACCGCTCTTGTCAACAACGACTCCCCCTGCGTTTACCGTTAAATACGGATCGCAACTCCCAGTTCTCTTATGCCGTCTTCCCAGGCTTAATGCCATATCAACGTTGTTACTCAACTCCCTTGATCTCGCCTAAAACTTCATCGAGTTTAACAAGAGCAACCGTGTTGTCGACTTCGCGTCGATCTCTCCATTTATCAGGCTGTCGGTTTTTCAACCAGAAGATCTGAGCGCTTGTGTCTGGTACAACCATCTTGTGCGTTACTTTTCTCTTGACGAGAACACCCATTTCGTACTCTTCGGTCACTTCATCATACTCATATCCACGAGCACGTTTTAAAAGCATGTTTTCGACTTCCATGTCGACAACGTCTTTGGTCTGAATTAAGGCCTGTCGTATGCTTTCACCAAACTCTGGATCTTTTTTTGCTCTATTAAACGTTATAGCAGAAACGCCAAGATTTTTCGCAATCTGTGCTTCTGAAAGTCCGTCTCGTGTCCATGCTGCAATACGTATTAAATTGTCCTTAGTTGCCATTGCTTGCGCACTTCTCGCAGCCATTTTCATCACCTCACATGATTAAATTATAACATGTGACAATTTAACTGTATACTGCAACTAAAGTTGTATACGGATGCCTAACCTTTAAAAAAGTCAAGATTCAAGATAAACCCTATATATTTATATTTTTAGGCAAAAAAACATAATAAATTTTTAATAGCATTTTTCCTTAAAAATCTCAAGTATAAGAAAATCATCTTGACTTGTTGACTTAAGGCTCAAAAAACGTGTCAACCGCAACAAAAATCATAAGTCAAGATTAAAAATTTGATCTTGACTTATCTTGACTTTATCTTGACTTTTTATACATATAAAACCGTATACGGATAAAAACTACATAAATTTATGCATGAAGAAAATTTGTATGCATAAATAATCGTACAAAACTACATAAATAACCGTACAAAAAGTCAAGTTAAAGTCAAGATGAATTCAAGATAAAGTCAAGATGAAAAAGCTGATCTTGACTTGGTAAAATCCATAATGTCTATCTGCCAATTAAGCCCATAATACATCCTTCACCTTTCTTATGATTTCATGGCAAATGTGAACAAGACTGATTTCACATTCTTCATCTTCTTCATCTACTTTCTTGCAAACCTTTTCTTCCCTTCCCATCGCCGCAAGGAATATCCGCTGTTCTTTATCGGTGAGCGGTTCCGGCTGTGCGGGTGGCTGTTCGGCTCTCCTGTTCCACAGTTCAATCGCCTCTTCCATCGTTCTTGCACCGATCCCGACATAATGCGTGTACACGGAATATGCGTCCGCTCTCCACTTGGAGCAATCGACCCGTGCGCCACCGTTCCACTCCCATGCACTTGCCGCCGCCCCACAGAAGGGACACGGTTTCAGTTCAGTCATTCTGTTCTCCTTTCCACGGTTCCGGTAGCGGCATCCATGCAATGACCTTGCGGTACTTTCTGCCATCCGGTGTAAGATATTCGTCAAGATAGGTATGCACCGTGCCATCACTCCAGATGTTACCCAGTTCCACGTATCTGCGTCCTTTATAGTCCATTGTCAGCAAAACTTCGTCCTCTGGTTCCGGGAGTCTCTCCGATGTCGGTATCCACTGCTGTGCGGACGGCAGATTATTAAGCCGATTAGTGATAGCCACATCGTGCCACTCTGCAAGCGCATCAATCGCCGCCTGCCTGCTGATTAAATCACACGCGTGCGTTTCCGTGCGTTTATCGTGCGTTTCCAGTTGTTCGGAAATTCCGAACAGCTCCTTATCAACCATCCTGCCCATCTCACTCACACCACTCCGGTTTCGGAAATCTATCTGAATATTTAATTTCGCTTACATTCTCAGCTTCTACATCAAAAGCGTCATCCCAATATTTATAAAGCGGTTCGCCTTCGGGTAGATAACAAACAATAGTTGCATATTCATTTGTCGTACACGAAAATCCTGTACACCACCACGGCATTTTTATAAGTGCCATGTCAACGATCGGTCTTGGGTCTGACACTGAATTTGTTTTGAACCTATATCGAATCATTCACCGTCACCGTCCTTCCTCAGCTTCTTCAGCCACTGCCTTTCACGCTTTGTCCTCATCTTTTTGGAATTTCGCCACGATCTGGCGTGATGCTTGAAGTCCGTGAACAACCCTTCAAGACCACTCCGCTTATACAGACCCTTCTGCATGGTCACCATCCTTCCGTTCACAGACTATACAGGAAAAATCATCAGGAGTCACCAACGCCCGGCACGGCATCCATGCAGTAGTCACGCTCTTGTCTTTGCGCCATCTGCAATCTTTACATCTTACCACCGGGACAGCATCCACGGTTGGGGCTTCGTCAACCCATCTGCTCACCTCACGCCGCTCATATAGATTTGGAATCCTATCCAATAGCGCATCAGCATCCACAAGCCGCATATCATCACCCCTCTTTCGGCTCCCACTTTGACGGTGGGGCATCACGCTCAGCCTTTACACAATAACGACACGGATAAATGTTCGGCATTCTGTCCTCGTGCTTGCAGTCATGGCAGTTGTGTTCCAGCTTTTTCTCAATGTTTTCCCGGTATCCTCCCAGCATCGCCTCCTGATAGACCCCAGCGACGTCGTGTACTGTATATTCACTTCGTATCTTATCTACTGCTTCCGATGCAGTTTCCGCATTCGTAACGATCCACAGCGCAAAAGAATTTGCCGCCGTATGGATACATACTGCAAACTTACTCATAGTCACCCCCTAAAGCGAATCCCAGCGTAAAGCCAGAAACAAATCCGAACATAAGTCCGATAACGGTTCCGATCACACCACTCATAAAATACCTTCCTGTTTCATCATCCGTTTTACTTCAGACTCAGTCACAAGGAACTCTCTTGCAATCTTCCGTACTGTCCATCCGGCATTTCTCAGTGCACGAAGTTTTCCAATATCACCAATCTTACGCTTTTCCATTCTTGCGTTATCACTCTCAATTGTCTTTGTTCCCCACTTTTTCATGATTTCCTCCTTTTAATTAATTAAATATACTTCTGCGTGCTTTACGCCATGGGCAGAATCAAGACATCTATTATGATCTTCTAAAAATATATCGACATGATGTCCTTTTACCCATTTTCCTCCATTATCTTCCGCAATAAATTCTCCCCAGCCCTCAATATAAACATGCGATCCTTTTGGGATAACGGCATTGTCTACTGCAATTGTCCTTCCTTCAGTTGCATAAGCGCCAGAAGAAGTACGATGCCCATACGACCCAGAGCATTTTTTGCAAGGACAATAAAAAGTCAATTTAAAATTTCCAAGGCGTTTCATATTAGAAGCATTTGCAATAGATGTCATTAAAGAGCATGCTAACAAACTCATCAAAATTAATTTTTTCATATTATAACCCCACGGACTTAAATGCAATATCCACGATGCTTTCAACACACAATAAAAACATGAAAATAGCAATTACTAAAAGATCAATCAAAATATCTTTTAAAATCTTCATTTTATTGCCTCCATATTTTCTATATAATATTTTTGATTATAATGAATAAAATACGGCCCCAATTTATCTTGAAACACGCGATTGGCTCTATAATGACCTTTGTAAGAAATGATGGCGTTTAAATCTCTATTATTGTCGGTTTCAAACCCATAAAGGTAAATATCTTCAACAAAAGCAATTGGATTTTTATTTTTATATTTAATAGTAATGCCTTTTATTGCCATTGATTGCTCCTTAAAAAAGATGCAGACTGTTCCATTATTCTCCTTCTACAAGATCCCAGAAAAGATTGAAACCATACTCCGCAGTATCTTCATATTTGTATGCTTTCTTAGGTTTGTTTGCTTCTTCGATTTCTCTATCAATGCGCTCCTGTTCGTTTTTGTGCTTTACCCATATAGGTTCACTATATCCGTTGTGTTCATCAGTAATCATATATTCATGACCACGGTATTCATAAAAAAGGTGAATCGCGTAACCGTTTTTATCTCTTACCTTTCCTTTATAAGTAGCGTTCATGATCTTATCTCCTTATAAGTAATTAGCTCAATTAACTTACAAGGACATTATATCAAATACAACTATAATTGTATATAGAAAAAGTGCACAACAATTAAATTTTTTATTGTGCACTTTTAATTGTACATGCCCTATAATTAAAATATCGCGATTTCGGACATTCTTTCTATTTTATTATAATTTATATGCCAGTTGATCCAAAGCCTGACTCGGCGCGTTCCTGGCCTAAATCTGACACAAAATCAGCAAGAACTACCGGCAGAATTACAAGCTGACCGATTCTATCACCTTTATTGATCTGGACCTTTGCCCCGCTGAGATTGCTAACGATGGCATGAATTTCTCCTCTGTAACCAGAATCAATAGGAGGAAGTTCGCATACTATTCCTTTACAGCTTAATCCGCTCCTTGGAAATACACAGGCCATATATCCATCTGGAATTTCTAACCCGAACCCTAAAGGTATTTTTATGGTTTCATATGGCCATATAGTTATCTGCTCTTCATCATGAGGACAAGCGCAAACGTCTGCTCCTGCATCGTTATAATGGGCCCGATTTGGAAGGTGCTCATATCCATAATCAATAAGTTTGATTTTCATCTACTTCTTTCTCCTTATAATCGAATATTTCTTTTGCAATACTTAACGTGATTTTTCTTATTGCCTCAGGTTCATAGTCCATACGGCAAAGGGAATCGATGCAATCTGCAGTAGAACGACAATATTTATGGAACTTTTTTCTGTCAAAACTTATGATTTTTTCTTTAAATCCATAAAAAACAATATTTTGAATTTTTGGAATATCTCGCTCATAAACATGCAAACTCACATCGAAATGGGTATATGTTCCATATTCAACCTTGAGTGCATCTGCAATGAACATCTGAAGTTCTGTAAAAAATGCTATGTCATATGGAAGACCAAGCCAGATGTCATTGCTTCTCATCATTGTAGTACAGTATAATTTTCCGTTTCTTATTCTAAATTGCAATGCAATCGTACAAGGTTCATCTTTCGTACTTATGACATCTTCATTTGGAGTATTAAGATTAATGACTGCTCTTCTGGAATTCGGATCAGCCCTAAGAAGATCAATGATTTTTCCTATTTGATCAAATCCGAATTTTTTCATCATTATATAACCATAGGCACTGTTGTTGGTAACTCCATCGTCAGTAAGTTTTTTCCATGCAGAACCAAATTTAGAAATAAAATTTACGTCATTTCGTGCTGTAAAATACCATAACCATTCTCCGAAAAGATAAGATGCAGAAAGATTTCTTATTCCTACTATATTTTCTTCGATATTATTTAAAGTAATTTGTACATTATTTAATTCTAACGTATTTCCTACTTTTTCTCCTTCTGTATAAAGTTTTTTACAGAGATTTAAATAGATTTGATCTATTTCTCTCATGATTTTCCTCCATAAAAATTACCGGCTTTTTAAGCGATACGGCATAATCTATTTCGCTTTGAGTTGATTTACCGATATAGCCATTTTTATTGATCACAAAAATTTCATCAGACATCCAGATTTTCTGTTTGTGAATATCATCTAACATTATTTTTTCGGTAGCACTCAGACGTATACAGTCTGAGTGCCCGAAAACTCCAACGCTTAAAACTACATTCCCGGCAAGCGTCAACCTTTGCTGTTGCTCCATGAATTCTTTTTTAAATTTGGTACTTCCGCAAAGACAGATTACTTTATATCTTTTTTTCATTAGTCCTCCCTCACTTTGAGGACCCATAAACAATTTCTTGCGTGCTCTGCAGGAATCATGGGTGCCATCATTACCGCGAGCATGTTAGTATCATAATATTTCTTTAATTCTTCGAAGGCTTCTTTTTTCCAACCAACAAGGTCTTCCTTATAATCTTTGATAGAAGCAAAAGTTCCATATTTCTTTTCGATTGTAAAATATTCGGAGAGCTTTTTCTGAAGTTCAAAGTGGTCCCATTCTCCTACTTCTCTATCCGGTCCCAACATATGATTTTCTGCTGCTCCTACGTTAGGATCATAGTTAGGAGTAGAAAGATAAACCGTTGTGTCAGGGCGGCAATGATACGCAATATTATCAAGGAAATTATCGGCATTAGCATGGCCAATGTGCTCCATTACTTCAAAGCAAGTAATGGTATCAAAAGTCTGTCCGAGGTCGAGTCCTTCCTGGCAAAGATCCGCTTGCCTAAATTCAGCAAAATCGAGATTTGCGAATTTTTCTTTATTCTCATTAATGGTTTTTGTTCTAATATCAAGCCCGAGATACTTTTTCGGTCTATATCTGTTTCTGTAAAATACCTCAAGCATTTCTCCAGTGCCGCAGCCAAAGTCAAGGATAGTTTGTCCGATTCTGGCATTCTTTAAAACATGAGACCATCTGAAATAATGACAAAATTGGTCCCTATGGTAAATATGTCTATTAAAGACATCTTGCGGGGTCAACTGCGTTTTGTTATAAATTTGCTTTGCCATAATGTTATTCCTCCACTAATTTAAAAATTTCATTAAGAGTCATTTTAGAAGTACTAATTACTGGAACATGAAACTGATCAGAATAAAACAAAAATTGATCATTTATCCATTTTATATTTTTTAAAATCCGTTCATCTTCTGTTCCCCTTTCAATAAGCCTTTTTTGTATAAACTCCAAATCTTCGGTAAGAATAAAGATTTTCGATCCTTCTTTTTTTGCATAATGAATAACCAATCTAGCATCTTCAGTCCCAATTTTTGGTTCTCTATTAAAAATGTTAGGATAAATCAATTCACCGATTGTGTGCCTATCCCATATTACATTATTTTTTCTTATCGATTGACGATAAAAATCGTAATCTGCCGGGTCATATTGAGTACAATGGCAAACATCTAAACCATATTTGAAAGCGAGAATGTGGGCCAAAGTAGTTTTACCTGCACCATCAACTCCTTCAAGTATCACACGCATAAGTCATCCTCCTTAGCTAAAAATTCATACCAATCTACCGCTAAAACTTCATCCGGCACATTGTTTAAATCATCTGCATGTCTCATGGCGTTTCTTTCTACTTTTATCAGCCATGATACAAATTTTTCAGTGGGCCAGCTTTTGATTTTTTCTTCTCTTGTCATTCTTCCTCCTTTACAAAAATCCTATATTTTTTACCTTTAATCGTTTTATTAACGATTTTGAAACCGAATCTCTTTCTTACTTGCTTTGAAAACTCAATGTTGCTTAAAGGATTAAACCCATTTTGCAAGCAAAACTCAGTATATTTCATATGGACAACATTTGTGGGTTCATTTTCAATTTTAATGTCTTCTTTAAAGAACAATAAAATTGGATTGTTAAACTCCTCATATTCTTCAAGTTCTTTTTGTACTTTTTCGGACGCCGTAAATTTTTGATGCTTAAGAACATATTTTAACCCGCTTAATCCTACTTGAATAAGATATTGCATACTTTCCGATGCTCTTAATTTATATTTGATATAAGGATCAAAATCAGGATCATCCGGAGAAAAAGTAGCATTGAATGGAATAATGATCAACCTGTTTTGTACGGCTCCTGACTTATCCTTAATACGTGGAATATTATTTGCTGAAAAAAGCAACTTTGCATAGCTGTTAAAATCAAATGGGTCCTGACCTTTTCTTTCTGCATTTATTCTGTCACCAGAAACCAATTTTCTAAATATGGCCGCGTTCGGAATAAAATCATCTCCAATATCATCTCCAATATTTGCAAGTTTGTGGAAAAGTTCTGCAGTTTTAAACCGGTCATCAAGTTCGCCAATATCAAGAGCAGAAGTATTTTCATCTCCAAGTAGAGTTTTTATCATATCCAAATAGGTAGATTTTCCATTTGATTTATCGCCTATAAGAATAAACGCTTTTCTTAATTCATTTCTTCTGTAAAATGTATAACCAACTGCTTCTTCCAAAAGGCTTCTTATGTCTTTATCATTACAGGACAATTTATCAAGAGTTTTATCTGTAATCTCCGAATAAGCATCAGGAATATAATCATAATTGATTTTATTGGTTATTACATAATCAGGAGAAAATCCTATAAACTCATCTGTTTCAATGTTATAGATTCCATTTTTAAATGCAATATATTCTGCTCCGCTTGGTTCTGTATCCTGTTCTATGAGAAGATCAAGATATGCCAATGCTTCTTCTCTTCTAGATTTACTGAGGCCAGGAAGCTGTTTTATCATTTCTGACTTTATGGCTTTTGGATTATTTACATAGATTCCGTCTCTGTAAATATGAAGCTGACCGTTTATTTTTATAACATGAGAATTATTCTTTATATAAGTGGCAAAGCGGTCAAATAAAAAAGTTCCTTTCCTGTTAAAAAATATTGGTTTATTAAAGGCCTCATCTCTCAAGATAGTCTCAATTTCTGAATCATCAAGAGGGTCTTTTAATATATATTTGTTTATTATTCTTATTGTATCTCTGGCTTCTTCAACCGAAAAATCAGCTGATTGTAATGTAAGAATGTAGTTAAAAAGGCTTTGATTTCTTCCATCTCCTGATTCCATTGTAATGAATTCAGCAGAAAACTTTATTGGCATTAACCATTTTGGAAGTGGCTCATAATCTTCATCGTCAAATATATCATATAAAATTTTTCTTTCTTTTCCGTTAAACTTTAAAACGGAATAGGAATTTTTGCAACCAACTTTTATGTCAGATTTTAATCCGCACGCAAGTGATGTTTTTATTTTACATGTACTTTGTATAGTTGCTCCATCAGGAGTTTTATTTTTAAATAAAAAATGTTTACCTCTGCTTGTTTCATATACACGGCATTTTAACTGAAGATCATCAACAATATTGAGTAAAATTTCCGATTGCTCGTAATCATCTACATCGATTAAAATGACGTCTTCAGCAAGAATTCCTGCATATTCAGATAAAGTCTTTACTTCCTCATATGATTTAAGTTCTGAAGAAGGTACTCCTTTAAATTTTATAAGACATTTTTTATTTTTTGTAGGAACATAACCACGAAATAACTTAATCACATTGCCACCCCATATTGTCGCAATCTTTTTTTAGTTATGTCTATATACCATTGCTTATCTAAATCTGAATTTATTTCTTTTCCATTTATGTTTCCATTATCGATAAAACAATGGTCAGGACTATTTCCAAATTGTTCTATAGTCATATTTGGACCCTTCATTTTTCCAAGATAAGTATCGGACGAATTTTTTGAAGCAAATACTCTATAACATTTTTCAGTATAAAGTTTTCCATTATGCCAAACTCTCCAATATTTTCCTGAGAGCTTAAAAACCTTTTGAAACATTTTAAGCTCGGTGCAATCATATATTGTCTTTTCAATCGGTATATTTTTCACCATATAATCCACCATGGCTTTATTTACGATTGGAAGATCAAAATCGACAGGACTCAATGACTTTGTATAGGCACCTTTGGTTTTTACTTTTCCATTTGGAGCAACGACTAGATAATTATTTACATCTTTCTGGAATACTTTATTATAAACAGTAAACTCCATCTTCATTCCTGTTCTGCATTCCCATTCATAAACAATGTCATCAATTTTATTAAAATCTTTTGCAGACTTTAATTTAAACAGAATGCCATCAGTATTTGACTGAATAAGCATTTCTATATGATTTTCAAGTTTGTCTATTAGATCAACAAGTAAAAGCTGACCATTTACGCAGATGGCGTTGTTTTCTCGTGGATCATATAGTGGAGACATCGGATCCTTTAATTGGCCTGAAATTGCATTATCAGCAATTTTATACGGAAGACGAGCGGTTTTATCTCCTAATTTTTTAAACCTAAGATTTTCTCCATGAATCTTTTCAAAATTCTCAGGATTTGCCATATTACGGTAACCTAATTTATATCTAAGCTGAAGTGATGGATAATAAGCCGTAACATCTGCTAAAATATAAATTCCTTCACCATAATATTGTTTTATAGCGCCGTGAGCTCCTCCCCATGCAAATGTATGCGGAATTCCGGCCACAGGAACATCCTTTTGTTTTTTGCTATAATCCTGATTTTCAGGTTTTCTGTACCAATCCCCAATATATTGGTATTTTCCAAGTTTCATGGTTGGTACCATTGGAAATTGGAACTCATCGTCAAATTTTTTTCCTTTTCCTCCTAAAATCTTTGCGACTCTTTGAGCACCAGTCTTTCCCATATAAGTCAATGGAAGATCGAAGATTTTTACAAGGCCCATTGCAGCATCAAATTCGGCTTTCCTATTTAAAAAAACTTCGATTGTCTGCTCAACGTCATGCGTACAGTAAAACTCGGTCTGTTTCTTTTCTTCTTCTGTAAGAGGCCTGTCAATATCGAATGGGACTGAGGTTTCTCGAATATCATTTCCCATAAATGCTTCAAGAGGCTTTAATCCTGAATCTGTTCGAAGCATTACATCAAAATTTATCATTTTGATTTGATTAAATAAACTTGAATACTGCCATCCACCTCTATTTTGGATAATTATCCAATCATTTACTTCTTTTGGATTCATGCCAAGAAGAATTGATTTCATAATATATTGATCATACCTTCTGTTATTATATCCTATCCAAATTTCTTCTTCATGATCATAAAAATAATTCGATAATTTTTCACTGTCATCCCATATTTTTGTCACTGTTTTTTCAATAGGATTTATAATGACTACCAGCCAATTTTTACAAAAGACTTCGAAGTCAATCATAGAAATTCAACATTTCTCAGGCACCTCTCCTTTCACTTACTTCAATTAAATAACCATTATAATTGAAAATAAGCCCATGCTTTCTAATTAGATTATGCAACCATCCTTTTTTAAACCCAAAGAATTTGCAGCAATCTTTCATGGTTTCAAATGTAACTATTTTTTCATTACATTTGACAATAACTTTCCTACAAATTTTCAAATCCTTCTATGTCTCTCCATTCTTCTAATATACATATCACCTCCTGAAAAACATTATATCATGTTGATTTTATGGTTTATATTGATAATTTTTAACAAAATTAAATATGACCTTTTATATAAAAATGCCAGTCAGTCAATAATTTAGACCGACTGGCATTTCTTCATTTTTATTTATTCTTCTTCGAAAACATCCTCAATGGAAATCGAATTAAATGCCTTCGGATCATATGCCACTTCATATGTCAAGCCGGACACATCTTCTGCAATATCCATAACCAATTCATTAAATCTTGAATAGCTTTCAAAGACAATGAGCTGGTCAATATCCGGCTGAAGACTATCAAGCCAAGTAAGGGCCCCGGCAATCATGTTGGCATCATTCTGTGTACCATAAAGCACGCGGTTAAAGAAAAGACACTGTTTCTTGTGTTTGCCTTCAACAATTCTAAACATAGCAGAAAGCATTGGGCGGCCGTCTTTAGTTTCTCTAACTTCCAGCTTTTCTACTTTACAGATATAATTGCCTTTTTCTACTTCTGGATAATCTCCGATACCGCCATTCTTTTTAATTTCTTCGGCTTCCTGAGCAAGTTTCTTAGTATCTACCTGCTGATCAAATTTAGAAAAATCCATTTTTATTCCTCCTTAACCAATTTATGTCTATAATAAGAACTAAATCTTGATTCTCCGTTATTTACCCACTTATATCCTATGGGTGCAGTCAACGCTCCTTGTATTTCCTTTCAAACTCTTCTGCGACGTCTTCTTACAGGGGCATCATTTTCTTCTTCAGAAGATGCAGTTTCTGTCACTGGCTCTTTTCTCGGTTTTCTTTCGAGCTCATCAAATGGCACTCCATCTTCACCTGCATCTTCAGGAATGTCCATAAAATTATCATTCTGGGGTTCTGTTATTTCTCCCCTGCGACGTCTTCTTCGAGTTTCAGGTTCTTTTGATTTTGCAGTTTCTCCTGACTCCTCTTTCTTTTCTTCCTCAGGTGTTTTTGAAGGCTTTTCTTCTTCCTCTTTGCCACGACGGCTTCTCCTTGATCTTTTTTCTTCTGGCTGAATATCTGTCTTTGCTGCATCATCTTCTTCGGCCATCTCTTCTTCTGATTTAGCTCCGTCAAATTCATAATAAGACCTAATCTTATCATCCACGTATTTCAGATCATTATCGATAGCATAAGATGGAAACATTCCGGCAGGAGACTTTGTGGTATCTTTTCCATTATTCTGAGTAATAAAGCAATATTTTCCGTCTGACACGTTGGTCTTAAGAACAATGGTACTCATACCTTCAAGTACGATCTTTTCATCCAGAAGTTTTCCAATAGTCTTAAGACGTTCAATGCCATCTGCATCAGTATCAGTATGGCACATAACATAGACGATAACCTCTTTAGGAAGTGACCTTACGCATTCTGCAATGTCCCATGCATGACGAGCAATCTCAGTAAATTTGTCATATCCACGTTCCATGGCCCGACGCATGAATTCGTTCGCCATAACATACTGAAAATCATCAACAACAATAATCTTAAATTGCTTAGAGTAAGATTTAATATAAGTAACAATATCGGCAGAATCATCGCAATTTACACTAATGACCTTCCCAGAACCTTTAAAAGGAAGAATTTTCCCCTGTACATTAATTAAAACAAATGATCCTTTATCTAAATTCCGCATAGAATAAGATTTGCCGGTTCCTGATCTTCCAAGAATATAGACAAGCTGACCCATTACTTTTCCTCCTCTTCTTCATCTTCATCTTCAGTAAAAACCGTTGCTTCAAGTGCAAACTTTCTTTCCTGCATGATGTTCTGACAGCCGCAGTGCGGGCAATCAAAAGCATCATACTGTGTTGCCTCTTCCTGCCCACTCAATGCAGGAATAACGCCCTTCTTTTCACTATCCCTTGCCACATAATGCTCTTCTGCGATAAGTGGAAAATCTCTTCCGCAAATTTTACATGTCGTCATGCCTTTCATTATTTTTCCTCCTTAATTTCTATAATTCTTGAGCACCAAAGATCTGCAAAATGAATAAGCAAATAAAGTGGAGTTTCTTTTCCGGAGATTTCATATTTAAAATCCCCATAAAGTCCATTATGATAAAGAATTGCAAACTGCTCCTCTTCAGTAAGATCAATAAACATAGATGCGATTACAATAGACCTTACTTCGTGGGGAATGTTTAATAAATCAGGATTAGACTTATAAGGCTTACTGCCCAATTCTCCATTTTTAAGCAGATTTGGAATATAAAGGGGCTTATCAAACTGACCCATTTTTCCGAGATCATGAAGAGCAGCAGAAAGTACTACTGTATCATGGATTTTATTATATTCTTTTCCTCCATAAAGAGAAACTCCTACTTTTTCTGCTATCTCCATTACGTTTCGTGTATGTTTAGCAAGACCGCCTTCAGAGCATAAGTGATAAGTAGTACTGCACGGCGCATCAAAAAATCCACAATCATCCATAAATGCAATGAGATCTTCCATTCCTTCTCTCTTAATTGCCATAAGAGATTCTGTAATAAAAGTCTTATCATCAATTTCTGTTTTAGCCATATGCATCTCCTTTATCTAATGATTATAGGTTTATCATAAAAAATATCCTGATTCATAGCCTTAACTATTTTTTTAAATTCATTGAATCCGGATGGATATAAAATAAAAGCCTGTCCTCCAGATGATCTTATCTTTTTACAATTACGAATTTGAAGTTCACTTGGTTTTCCATTTTGAGCTTTTATTTCTACAGCAAGAAAATAACCATTAACGCACGCCAAAATATCAGGAATACCTTTCTTGGTCATTCGATTAGCAAAAAATTTAACTAACCATCCTCCTTGTTCAAAAATAAAATCCTTTACTTTAACCTCAAAATATTTTTCCGGTCCCATCAAATGAGTCCCCATTCTGCAAATTTTTCGAATCCTCCGCACTGGTTGAAAATATAATCTTTGGCAATTTCCACGATGGCAGAATAAGGCAAACCATCAACATATTCATCCCCAATTGCACAAGAAAATTCCACTGGAGTTCCAAGCTGATTTGCACGAATATGAGCATATATATTTACCGATACGTCTGCTTTACTCAGATCTTTACCGTGCAATCCTCCTCCTGTGACAGCATCACCCATGTCGGACCCAAGCTTTCGATTGGTAGCTCCAGTATCTACATTTATACCCCCTGTCCATTCTCCCAATGGATTCACTATAACGACTGAGTTCAAAAAGGACTTTCTCAAAATAGCTTTTAAAACCTTAGAATCTATATTACTCTGGCACGCTACAATTTTGTTGTTTATACTATAGATAAATTTCCCGTCATAAGGATATTTTTCATATAAATTCCTGACAAATGCAGACAAACATTGCTGTTCTGCGGTAACTACCTGACCTTTAAAGATTCCATTATCGCCGCACCTTATCTTTTTAATTTGATTTTCTGCTAGATGTACATTCTGAGGATATTCATCATAAATGACAATAAAATCTTTACTTGGATCAATGCCGGTTATTCGTGAAACGATGCTTTCTATGAATTCATGTTCAAAATGGACTGACGTTTCAGCAATAATATGGCAGGATTCATGTCCGATCAGAACTTCTGCTGCGATCCTCGGATTTTCCTCCTTTTCATATGCAGCATCCACAAGGGCTCCTGCAATCCTATCAGCGATTTTATCAGGATGTGATGGATTTACTTTTTCAAACATCGTTTCCTCCTATATAATATCAAATATTAAAATTTTTATATATTGACTTTATAAACAAAAATTTACAGGTTTTTTGTACAATTTTCAAGTTCAAAAAGGGCTTCTGTATAATCTCTTCTCATTGCAAGGGTCTTGTATATTTTTTCTTCGATGCTTCCTTTGCACGTAAGATAATAATAAAAGCATGTTTTATCTTGTCCAATCCTATGGATTCTTTTTTTGCTTTGTTCAAAAAGCTCACTGCTTAATGGAGGAGTAAAATATATGATTTTATTGGCTTTTTGCAAATTCAATCCCATGGCGCCGGCTTGATATTGAATAAACAATATTCCATCTGTGCATTCTTCATAGGCATACATAGATCGACCTGAACCATTTACAAAGCCAATTTCTCGTCCACATTCTTCAGCGATCTTTCTTAATTTATGTAGTTCCTCATTAAAATTATAAAATACGATCAAACGATCATTTGTGCTATTTATTAAATCGGCAAACGCATCAAGTTTATCGTCGCAGTATTGGCCACAAAGCTGTCGCTCATAAAGCATTTTAGTAAGAGTAGTATCTCCAACTAACTCTTGATCATTTATAGTAATTATGGAATCTTTATGAAATTTTTTATATTCTTTAGAAATAGGAATATTAATGCTTTGATGAATTTGTTCAGGAAGATCAAAAACGCCTTCTGTTTTTAAAAATTGACATCCGTGCTTTCTCATTTTCTTTTTGAGTCTTTCTTCATTTTTATAACCATCGATCACCATTAAAGGAAATCCATTAGAATCATCCCAATGATAACTTATGTATTGATTATAAAACATGTCTTTGGAAATTTTCCATCCTAATAAATGAAGTTGACTCCAAAGATTTTCATATTTTCCACCAGTTGGAGTTCCAGAAAGAAGAATAACGTTTTTTGGCGATAATTTTAAAATGAACTTCGATCTTTTAGCAGTTTCATGTTGAATTAATGAAGACTCATCAAGAAGTAAAGTAAAATCTTTTAACTGCTTTAATTCTGGACGACGGAAAACTAGATCATAATTTATAATTCCTATTTTATATTCTCTGTAATTTGACAAAAACTCGTTTAACTCCTGTTTGTTTGTCAAATTATAAATATACGGAATCTTACATACATCTATAAAATGATCTATCCAATCCTGAATCTTTGATTTTTGGCATATAACTAGATTTATTTTGGAGCCGAGTTGTATCAACTTCTCGGCTCCAACAAAAGTCTTTCCTAGTCCCATATCCCAATAAAAAGCCACATGATTCAAGTTTTCTACTTGCTTCAGTCCTTCTTTTTGATGAGGATAAAGAACAATATTACTCATTCTCGATCTTCTTTTCGTTTCTGATCACGATTACCTTATTATCTCTAAGAAGTGCCTTGACAGCAAGGCCGCCTCTTCTGGCATGAGTCGCGATATTGTTTCTCTTCTTTCTTGCAGTATCCTCGTCGTCATATTCAAAACAAATATTCTGATTCTCAGAACCAATGAATTCCTCAATGGCGATCATTTCTTCACTCTTCTTAGGAGTATGCGCCGGACGGATAATAGAAGCATCTGCATTATAAGAAATTTTCATAATAATTCTCCTTTAAAAAATATTTTATCAAGTTCTTCTGAGGAAAGGTTATATTCAGTTTTTATCCTCAATATTTCTATTTGGGAAAATGGAATTTCTGCCTTAAGTTTTCTGGATGCGGTAGTACGACTAATTTTCAATAAATCCATAAGTGCTTTTACGTAAAACTCATGGCCGTATTCCATCATTTTGGCTTTTAACAGGTTAACATTAGTCGGAGCCCTTATCTGCAACGGAATCACCTCCAAACATTTTATTGCTCGAATTTAACACAGTAGCATTGTATCATATAGCTATGACCATGTAAATACTTATAATGAATAAAATTTTTATCTCTATTCTAAAAAGTCAAGATAAGTCAAGAAGTCAAGATACTCCCTATTCTTTATATATTTAGGAAAAACATCAAAAAATAATGATGATTTTCCTTAAAAATTTGAGGTATAGAAAATAATCTTGACTTCTTGACTTTTTTCTCAAAAAACATAATAAAATCCATACTTTTTATCAAGTCAAGATAGTCAAAATCATCTTGACTTGATCTTGACTTGATCTTGACTTTTAATTCTGGTAAGAGGTAGTCTTGACCTCTCTTGTGTCAAAAGCAAAGGTTTCACCACTATTAGAAGTGAAAATGATTTGATGTCCAGCGTTAAGACTTACAGAAACAATCCCTACAATAACTGCTAGTCTAACATTGGTTTTCTTACTGTAAACAAATACCTTCATCGTCATAACTTTATCCTCCTTAATATTGACGGTCTAACCTATGCTACCGACAGGGTTTAAAAAATTACTTCAGATCTTTATAATCATCAGGGTTATAATTTTTCATCCAATCACTAAGGACCTTACGTGCCTCGGATTTGGAAAGACCAAATTCTTCCATGAGATAAGGAGCAGCACCAAACATGTTGGTTACTCCGGATCTTCTTAATCTTTCAAGGTAGTTCCAATAATACTGCTTTTTAGTTTCTTCTTCTGCAAGAAATTCACATACTTCTTCGTAACTCATCTGCCTATTCTTTTTCATATGCTGGCTTGCAGTTTCAAGCTGTTCCTTTGTCCAATCTTTACTCATTTTTACCTCCATTCTGTAACTTCTCTGCTTTCAATAACGACTTTGATTAGATATTTATATTTTGAATAATATTCTAATGCTTCCTGAAGAAGTTTCTCAGCTTCTTCTTTGCTGGTAACAATCTTTCTTTTATAACTTCTTGGTCCATAAACCTCAGAAAAATATGCCATGATTCGATATTCTGTCACTTTATACCTCCTTAGTTGCGATGATAGCGTTTTTAAGATCTTCTTTGCTCATAGACTCAGTGATCTTGCATCCAAATTCTACTGCAATTTCTCTGAGAACCACGATTCCTTCGATTTCGTTGATGCAAGCAGCAAATGCATCTTTCGTCATTCTGTCTCTCATTGCTTTTCTATAAGATTTTCTCATGATCTTATCTCCTTTCTTTACCTGAGATAATTATATCACGTACAATTATATTTGTACATACTTTCTATCAAAGTCATCTTATAAATTTTTAAAAATAAAAGCATGCATTACTGCATGCTTTTATCTTCGAGGGTCTTGCTTCCAATGGCATCTTTTCCGTCCTGCTTTCCTTTGGCGTATGCTTCATTGTGAATACCATTGGTCTTGAGATTCACGTTCTTATGCTTCCATCCGGCAGACATTTCTGCAAAACTATCTTTTACTTCTTTAGGAGTTACGATCATCAGCGCGGTGCACTGCTTTCCAAGTTCTTCCTGAATCCCTTTTACAAATCCTGCAAGATAGGTGTTCATGACTCCCTTAGTGTCCTTAAACTCTTTCTTGCATTTGTTGTAATATTTTACTGCAAGTTTATTTCCGGCCTTATACAGAAACCCAAAAGTCTCAAGAGCAATCTCTGCATCTTTCTTATATCCATAGAACACAACCGCACTTCCAGAAAGATAAACCTCACAGCAGAAATTCTTAGCAATCACCTGGCAGAGACGAGTCTTCCACTTCTTCATCTCGTGCTTGGAGCTGTCTTCAAATTTGGCATGAAAAAGTTCGTTGTCAACGGATTCAATATTGATCTGAGACGCATTAATATTATATTTTGCCATAAGCTCCTGTGCCTTAAGTGCAGCGGCCATGGCTTCATTCTCATTGGGGTTATTTCCGGCAAGGTCAAACAGGTTTTTGATCTTCTCGATGATTTTCTCTTCCTTCATTGTAATATCCTCCTTTTTGTTTGGCGTTATCATTAGACTGTAACCATCAGAATGACTGTCTCTTCAGACTCATAAACCCGGAACTTCTTGACCCTTGAGGTGCTTTTTCCTGCTGTATACGCATCCTCGGAAAACATATAGTCCCAATCCTTTGTATAATACTCGACTTTATCGATGCAGGTATCCAGTGCGTTGACTAATGTTTTAACTGTCATTTTTTATCTCCTTATCAAAGGCTCATTTAACTTACAAGAACATTATATCAAGTACAAATATAATTGTACATCTGCAGAACAACCAAATTCCCACCGATTTTTTGTGCAAAATAGCAAAGGGACTCTTTCGAGTCCCTCCGCACTCACGCGAGCATGCTGCCCGCGATTTCCTCAAGCTGAAGCCGTGTTTCCAGGGTAAATTCCTGAGCAACCTCAGTGATTCCGTTGATCAGTCCCCATTTAGTGGGAGCATACTTGATCTGCATAAGCTCTACTACTTTTTCTGCGGCCTGATCAGAAAGATTGGTCTTATCCTTAATTTCCTCAAGGAGTTCGTCAATATCCTGACTTACCGGAATCTTGCTGGTCTCTCTGATAGATTCTGCGATCTTATCTTTCAGAGCGTGGAAGTTTTCAAGACCTTCTCTTAATCCCTCAGCAAAATCTTCGTGGGTAATTCCGATGTGCTTCTGCTTAAAAAGACGTGCACTGGATTTTGCAATTACTAATCCGTTAGTGCAGACTTTTTTCCAGATGAAGAATTTGACCTGCAGTCCAGATCTTCCTACGTCAGAACTATCGAGAGTAATTCCTGCAAAAAGATCTTCTCCTTCGACATTCATCATTTCTGTCTCAATGAGTCTCAGATGAAGTCTTTCCTCATTGATGAATGATCCCTTAAGAACAAAAGTTTCAGGATCAAAAACCTCTTTTACGGTCGTCAGAATCTCAGGAGCATCGTATACCGAATAACTTCCAGAAAGAACGCCTCTAATATGATCACCGTAACCTCTGAGGAAGAACGTTCTCTTGTCTCCGGTCAACCAGCAGTTAATATTGGCTGCGGCAAGCACGTTCTGATGAGCATCTACTAATCTGCTGAAGTATCTCGAAGGCACATTCAGCTTTCCGCATAGATGGCCAGTAGCAAGAGAGCTGAGAGAAAGAGACTTATCCTCAAAGTTAAGATTCAGCGCATTGTCCATACGGATAGCATCTGCAGCAACCTTATAATCCTTGCAGTTAGCCTGGATCTTATGCGCATTTTCAAGAAGAGCGTTAAAATCCTGGGTAGTATTGAGCATCTCGGACATATTCATCATTTTATTTTCCTCCTATTAAGTGGTTGAGCATCATTTAGCTTACAGTAACATTGTATCAAGTACAAATATATTTGTACATACGGTAAAACTACCAAATTTCTGTAACTAAAATTGTGCAATTTTAACTGTATATAAATAGAAGCCCTCAGAATCATTTTCTAAGGGCTTCTCAAATTTAGCATATAAGTTATTAAGAAATGATTAAAGGTACCAGAGAACGCGATATTGTAATTATAGCATTAACTTCTACCGGGAGTAGTAAATGCTTTCTCGATAGACCATCCCATACGATAGATCCTTCCGTAAAGGGTATTTGCAGAAATTCCAAGTTCCTTTGCCCAAGCACAGATATTCTGAGATCTTCCATCAAATTCCAGCTGAGCGCCTCTTCCAGGTTTCGGCCCCTTATTTCCGGTTTTAGCAACTTTCTTCTTGTTTACAGTATCCTCGGCAGTCTTATCAGATTCTGCAGCTTTTTCCTGCTTTTCATCATAAGAATTATCTTCCCACTCATCTTCACCCTGATCATGGGTAATATCCGTAGCCGGTGTAAGATCCGGAGTAACCTCTTCCTTCTCTTCAGGCTTATTCTCTTCTGCTGCTTTTTCTGCGGCAAGAATTCTTTCGATAACCGCGCTCTTGGCTTCTTTAAGACCGCTACGCGTACGATTGCATTTAACTTTAACTCCAAGATTGTCAGCGATCGTGATCAGGGTTGCACCATTCATTGCAAACAGTTTTTCTTCTCTTGTCATTTTATTTTCCTCCTCATTCATTAAATTCATATGCTTGCTTTGTTTTGATCTGAGATAATTATATCAAGTACCATCATAATTGTACATAGGCAACCTTCACAAGGATAGTGGCATCTTTTTGTGCAATTTTATATGTACAAGCTACAAATATTATGATATTATTTTTTGGGAGGTGTTATGCTATGACTAGATTAAAGGAATTAAGAATAAAGAGGAACATCACACAGCAAGAATTGGCAGCAATGACTCATATCAATGTAAGGACATTGCAGTATTATGAACAAGGAACAAATAAAATAGATCATGCCAGATTAGATACAATTCTAAAACTATGCGTCGCTTTAAAATGTGAAATAGGTGATTTAATGGAGGAAACCGATTGGTATCCCCTTTATGAAGACTATATGGATATTAACTTTTCAGAATAAAAATAGACGGCTTAAAGGCCGTCTATTTTTCTTAGCACTCCATTATATAATTTTGGTTGTAAAACTTGAAGTGTTGACATTAACTCATCAAAAACTCCGAGAATATCATTCTGATTTTTATCCCTTATGCTTTCACTAAATTCAGTTCCAGAATCATACTCAATATCAGAAGGACCCGCATATGAATAATTTACAGGAAAAGAATCCGACTGGTTTTTATTAGGAAATAACTCATTTTTGATCGTGTAAAATGCAGCCAATTTTATACAGGTGGAAGCATTTGGGTTTTTTTGGCCTAAGCATTCAGCAATGGCCTCCTGCAAGTCTTGTTCTGTAATCACAAGAGGCCACCCCCTTTACATTCTTTCCATGTTGTCAATAAATTCCCGGACTTTTCTCTGTTTTTCAGTAGGAAGATCAGACATCATTCCACGCATATCCGCGATTATCTCATGCATTTCGTCATCTGCATAAGAATAACCACCTTCCCTGGAATATCTTCCCATGCTGTCTCGTCTTGCATTTCTGCGACCTCTTGCATAGGAATATCCATCTCTGCGGTTCATGCCATATCTGCCCTTATTGCCTCCCTCTTCAGCATAGGAAGTCATCGGATAATACGCCATGCTGTATTCTCCGAATTCGTCTTCCATCATTTCATCGGCTTTCATAAGATTCTTTTTAAGATGAGCCAGAGTGTCGGCATACTGAATTTCCTGCATGGAAAGATTGCCTTTTTCAGCTTTCTTTTCCAGGTCCTTAAGCTCATCGCAAACGTATTCGTACAGTTTGTGCATCTTCATTCTCCTTTCCTCATGCAATCCGTGTGATAGTCAGGTTTGCATTTTGTACTTCGATCACAGGCGCGGGCGTAACAGTCGGATCAGTCGAAGCGGGAACAGCGTCCACACTCAGACTGAAACAGCAACATCTCGGAACCTTGATGATCGCCGTACTGGTCACATTGCCGAATTCCTCTACTGCCGCAGGGGTAAAAATCGCTCTGCTCGTGAGCCTTGGTTCCCCATTGACGGCAATCGCTACAGCAATCGGGCCGACCGTACCGCCCTCCGGGATGGCAATATTGCCATTAAAAGTTACCTGATACTGTGCGAAGCAGTTACACGGATTGTTAGTGTTGGCACCACGGAGAATAAAATTCCCGGTATTTCCTTCGTGATAAACGTTACCACGATTGCAGGGAATAGATGTATCGAACAGGATCGGCGCATTCGACGCCACTTCTTGAATCGGATTATACAAGAATTCACACGCCATGCCGCACCTCCTTAGAAGCTGCCATTACCGCATCCGCACCCGCCATTGTTGCAGGTGAAGATAGGAGTACGACCGTAAACAGGAGTAGTCGGAACCGGGCAGGAATTCAGTCTGTTATACAGGGCATCCACCTCGTTGTTGAGACCCTGCTGGAACAGCGCAGTCTGCGCATTGTTGTTAGCAAGGATCGCCGCCGTCTGCTCAGTCTGAGAAGCCTGTCCACGTGCATACATAAGTTCGGAGCGGAGGTTCGCGTTCTCTCTGCGTTCAGCATCAAGACGATCCTGACACAGATCATCCTTAATAGACTGAATACCCGCAGTGATAGCGTTCACAATTGCGTTGGTATTCCCCATGTTCTGCATGGTAACATTCTGGAGTGCATCGCCAACAGCGGCACGATCCGCACAAGCCTCGGTCGCTACCGTGTAGCGGAGGTCAGCAACGCCTGCATTCACGCCGTTGAAGCCCTGCATGTTTGCCGTCTGCTCCGCGAAGGAACGGTTAAGATTTGCAAGTTCATTGGCGTTCATCTGCTGAGTGATAGCGTTCTGTGCGCCAGTTACAGCGGCGGTAGTTCCCGCAAAACCGTTGCAAAGAGACTGCTGAACACCTGCAAAACCATTTGCCATACCCATCTGAATATCGCCACAGCATCCGCAAAGCTGAGTGGCGAGATTGCTCACGCCGTCACGCACGGAGGTAACGGAGTCATGAAGCTGTGCGTCCCGGAAACCATCATTGACATTGTTATTAATGCCGTTTTGTCCGTTCAGAAGCCACGGGAAATCAATTCCGAGACCGCCGCCGAAGCCACCAAAGCCACCCATACCCCAACCGTTACCGCCGATCAGGAGGAGCAGGAGAATCCACGCCCAGTCACCGCCGAACCCCATGCCGCCACCGTAACCACCCATCATAGGATAGCCGCCGTAGCCAGTCGGGCCTACAAGCATCGTTGCTCCGATTCCGCTGTTATCATCAGTAAGAGCCATAACTTTCTTCCTTTCTACCGCTAATTTTTTGCGGTCAGTGACTATCTCAAACAATAGCCAGTGTTTATATTTATCCTCGCTGACGTTGCGCACCCATCAGCGGAAGATACGGGATTATCTGCGCCTCATGCCCTGAAGCATCCGCATGGCCTGCTGATACCTGTTATTTGGTATCTGACCAGATTGCATAAGGCTGTTTATGATCGCATTTGGATCGTGAATATTTACATTTTGTGGGATGTTAAATCCATGCCGTCTGAGAAAAGCGGCAGGATCAGCCTTGACCTGCTGAAGCATTTGTGCCGGATTCTGGGGCTGTTGCGGTTGCTGTCCGAGTGACTGAAACAGGCTCATTATTTACCACCTTTCTTTGCAATGCCGAAATTCTCTGTTCAAACTCTTCTCTTGTAACATAGTCCGCCGCAGGCTTTTCAGGCTCCGGGGGCTTTTTAATATATTCATCAAGGTTTGCTTGACCATTTGCAAAGGCAGACTTGATAAAGATAGCAGAATCATCACGCATAATCATCATTTGCGTTTGGCCTGCGCCCACTGGAAAATTCGCTGCTTCAGCTTTACTCCCTACCTGCACGATCTCAGCACGGATTGTGGGTGGAGTCATCATTTGTTGCTGGGGTTGTTGCATTTGCGGCTGTTGTGGGTATTGCGGATAAAAAGGTTGATATGTTGCAGGAAAATAATTATACGCCATTTTTAATCCTTTCTATACCAAACATAAATAGGTATACAGTTAGAACTATCCCATGAATCATATAAATTGCCATTTACAATTGTAGCCACATGACCACCGAACCCTAATACAAACGTGCCAACAGGATTGTCTTGTGCAAAGTCTGCAGCCGTATAACAATCAGGACATCTATTAGGAATAGAAGATCTATAAAAACCGTTTTGTCTTAGAACTGATCCCCACACAGAATCACTTGATGGCATGTCTCCCATCGCAAACCCGTTAGAGGCAATCAAATTATATGCCGTTTCCCAATCAATATCTAATGCCTTAGAAATTGCCCTTACTGCACAATCTCCTACGGCTCTCCCAGTTGGGTTAGGATTATATTTTATCCACATTTGTTTTTATCCTTTTCCATAGACAAAATAAAATAATCCAAATCAAACAAATGGAGATTTCTGGAAAAGTCAAGGCATAATTGTTTTGCATATTCTCTTGAATATCCACAAGCCATCAATCTTCTTATATACTCTTTCATGTCCTTTTCCTCCTACATTATTCTAAAATAAAAAAGGCCCACCGAGAATGAACTCGATGGGCATATTTTGTGCAGTTTTTATGCATTTGCTAAAATGGTAAGCTGCTTATTATATTTCATCAGTTTCTTACGAGCAAGAACCTTCTGCTTAGGAGTAAGAAATCCTGTCTTATTAAGAAACTCACAGAAACTTGAAAGAATAGGAGCATCTACTCCATTAAATCCCTTTCCATTCTGCTCATGAGTTTCTTTATCATTCTGTTCCTCAGCAGTCTGGCAGGCATAAAGTCTCTTAAGTGCTCCATAAAGAACCTTGTCATTGACCTGAATAAGATTTTTGATCTCATCTTCTGTCCAAATTCTTTTAGCAGGAGTAGGTTTTACTTCCATCTCATAATTCTTCATTTTTTATCTCCTCTCATATTTGAGCGTCATTTAACTTACAGGTACATTATACAAAAATATTTGTAGTTTGTAAATAAAAAATATGCACAAGGATTTGTTTTTTCCTTGTGCATATTTTCTTATACGTGTTTAAAGAGCTTATCTTCTCCTCTATAAACAATGTTCTTTACTTGTCTTACTGAAAGCTCGAATTCTTCTGCCAACGGCTCATAACATATTCCATCCAAGAGTCTTCTTTTAAGAATGGCCCTATCTCGTTCGGAGAAAATCCATTCGTTTATCAAGTGTTCGAGCTCTGATCTCGATAAATCGAACTTATTTTTCATCCTTTTTTCCGCCAATTCTTTACTCTTCCAGTACCATGGCACATGTTGCATGATACATAGCCGGAATTACCGCCAACTTTTCTCGTACGCTTTTTACTGCGGACTCTCTGTTTTATCTTCGCCATAGTTAATATCTCCAATTCCAGTGACTACGGCATCACCATTTCCAGTATCAATCTCCTGTGATACCTCCTGTTCACTAACTTCCCATGACTTTTCATAACAAATCCACATTCCATTCGTCAGGATAAGAGATACGAACATGATAATACAGAGAATCCACAAGCGCTTTATGGTACGTTCCATTCGCGACATGATACTTTCATGCACAATGTACGGCACGGGCTCATTCATGCTTAATTACCTCCACTCCGGGGCCGGGGGGTTCAACATATTTACCATCCCATTTACCATCAGCGTTAATGTAACAATATCCATGCCTATTTTTAATGAAAGTATTTTTCGCCATTGCTCCCGAATGAGTCAGGTAATACCAAATGCCATGATATTCAAGCCACTGGTCGTTCAGCATCGCCCCGTCTTCCGGGTTGAGATAATACCACTCATCCTCAGATAAAAACCATCCTGTGACCATGTGTCCTGCACCGTCAAAGGCATACCAACGGTTGTCAATGTAAAGCCACTGGTCTTTTGCGAATACCCCATCTATCTGATAGTACCATTCATAACCGTCATTGCACCACCCAGTCTTGATCTTTTCAGAGTGTTTTCTACATGCAAGCCATGCCGCCCACGATACGTACTGCGCGCACCACTGAACACCATTACAACCCATCCAGTTTCCGTATTTCGTGTAATTGTTCACGCCTTTATTGACGGTCTTTTCGTATTCAGTAGCGTTACGCTGAGTATCACCATTTTCCTCAGAGTTACGCTTTTCAATATATCCGTTTTCTTTCGTCAAGGCTTCGATAAATTCTTCTGCCGTACAGGTATCATTACCGAAATCAGGATAACCAAATCCGTCAATATGGCTTCCAGTGCCTTTACCCACAGAATCAAACGGAACATCGCGATAAACTTTCTTTGCTACCATCCCGCCATTGGATTGCCATTCCTGAGAATTGGTATTGCCCTCAACAGTCCAAACCGTAAACCGCTTTTTGTCATAATCAATTTTACAATCAGTTACAACAGCTACATGACCCACCCTGCCCTTAGAAGCAATATAGTTATACTGTATCGCTCCCTTTCTAGGAAGTTTTCCATATGCTCCCGCTTTTACAAAATTGGCCCTACCGTCAGGAGTATACTGAGTGTATCCGCCCCTGAGAAGTTTTTTGCCTTTTTCGTAGTTACTGTTCATCCTTGATCTCCTCAGCGTTAGGAATGTAAATAGTACCGTTACCGTTATCAGCCAGTCCCTCACCCACGCAATAAGCGACCACAGATGCACCCATCATGATAAGCGATGCAACCTGAGTTGCTTCGGACTCAGAACGCCCAAAGTAAATCATCAGCCCGGATACAAATCCTGCGATTGCCGCCCACAGCTTTCTGCTCGTAAGTTTTCTCTTCCAGTCAATGTTCATTTTACATCCTCCTTTATGCTATCAATGCGTTTGTGTGCAGAGCTAACAGATGCTTCAACTTTTGCCATCCTCTCATAAAGCTGACGGACATCGGTTTTCACGTTTTTCATATCTGTCTTAATTTCTGCGATACCATCTGCGATATTTTCTAACTTGATTAGCACTGTCGTGATCTGTGTAGTATCCTCTTTTTCACTTGCTTTTACGAATTGATACGCAGAAAACAACAGTGCCATCCCGGATATGAGAAGTGGAATGTATTCCATCTGTCACTCCTTTTCTTTAATATTTTAAATCATTTTGAAAGTTTTGTAAATAACACCTTGGTTGTGGAGGGAGCAGACAACAGCTCCAGTTGATGCTTTATTTTCTTTCTATCAAATTTCCTAGGACTACAGATGACACTAAACTCCATGAACCGCTAGACTTCTGATAGATACCTTCACCCTTAATCGACCACTCAGAAGAATCTCCCGTTAGCGTTACATTATAGGATGCTGAATCCATCATGTAAGCAATGGTCAGAGTCGCGCCTGCTACCAGTCCGCCATAATACCCGTATTCTGTGTGGAGGACAAGGCTGTCAAGCTCTTCCCGCGTCCAGCTTCCAGTCGATAGCGTGTAGATCGTGTTCCCGGTTCCGCTTACCGTTGTCTTCGACCCTTTCGGTATATCCCCCGCATAGAGTTGGAGGGAGAAAGCAGACCGGGACGCATTTTCTTCATGCGCCTTTACCCGACAGCTTACGGACGTGATGGACGCACTGGACGGGATGCCCGACAAATCAAACGTGTACTCGACGACGCCCGTCGTGCTTTGTCCCGAAGAATACATATTTGACGTCGAGCTTCCTTCGTCCGCCGATTTGCCGATGCACGCGCTTGCATTTGAGGTGTTGTTCATTCTGGACGATGTAAAATCTTCCGGGTACGCCTCAAGGCTTCCGCCTGCATCCGCCTGAATGAAGATGTCTCCATTATTGCCAAGTGAAGCAGAGGGCACAGATGTACCTGTGTAAATACTTTGTGCTGAACCGCCGCCTTGCCCCGTGCCAGTGACTTTAGAACCATCAGCAAGATGACCAACATATCCACTCATGATATGAGAAGCATTCGTCACGGTGTCTTCGCTTAAGTCAATAAGCGTACGCCCATCACTTAATACGACCTTACTGACTGCCATTTAAAAATCACCCCACAGTCACAGTAGTACCGCCAGATGCATTTACGACTTCAGTAATCGGAATAGCGCTGACTGTCACCTGACTCAGATAATCATATCCAGTATCCGGGAGAACGGTCTGATTTGCAAATGTGGGAGTTGCAGTCTTGGACTGAGCAGAAACGCCCTCACCGGTATACGCACCTGTCTGCCCAAGAATAACTACTCCTGCCTTTATATTTCCGGGGATGATTTTGTCCTGTTCTGTCTGGCTGATAGAGACACTTCCTGACCCATCGTGGTACCCCTGTGGAACGGTATATTTTCCGGCTTTTGTAGAAATTACCCCGGACACTGCGCCATTGTTCGGCATTGTTCCTTCAAGAGCCGCCCCCCTTGCATGGAACGTTTTGCCATTCAGAACCTCTGCCACAAGGGCGGTATCGTCTGAAGTATCGGAATCAAGCGTACTTACCCCAGTGCCAATAGTACCATCAGCTTTATGGAAGGTCTTCCCACTTGCCACATCCGCTTCCACAACAGTATCAGCGGTCAAATCAATATAAGTTTCCCCATTAATTACGATTTTACTTCTTGCCATTTATCCTTCCCCCATCGCAATGTAAACCGTTGTACCGCCTGACAAATTACTTGTCTCGTAAATTGGAATTTTCTTGACAGTCACATCGTCAAGGAGCGTCCTCTGTTTTGTCTCAAGAACCTGCTTCTCCATTGTTGGAGTGACTTCGTAGGGTCCTGAGTAAACAGAAAAATCGCCATTTAAAATTATCTTTGTGTTTAGTTCGGCAGTTGCTTCTGCCACCATATCCGACAATGAAGCAGAAGCTCTGACTTCAGAATCGGAAACGGTAGCAGAAGCATTTATCACATCCTTAGATACTTTTGCTTGTGCAGTTAGATTGGATGATGTTTCTGCGCGGGCATTTACATCCGAGGATGTTCTGACACTTACTGTGACAGTCCTATATTCAGCCATCAGTTCCAACTCCCATCATGTCTGAAACCTCAAATTGAATCTTGTTAATACCCACAATCTTATCGCCAAGCCACAGTCTGCCTTGAATGATTAACGGCTTTTTAGGATTTAATTCAGTGGTCTCTTCCTCAGTAAACTGATACGTAAATGAATTGGCTTCCGTATCAATCGTCATATTATCAAGTCCATAAGACCTCGTTCTGACATTCCGAATCTTTATATCCATTGCCGTAACATTCGCCAAGTTCAAATCATTTGGGTCAATAGTAATGGTCACTGTGGGAGTAGTGCCCTGCATGATAGATGCCATGATTGCCCCCTTTAATTGTTCTGTTCAAGCCATTTTTCCACCTTAGCCCGCCAAAGACGGGGTACGTCTTCAAGCTTCCATGCTTCTCCTGTTGCGTCATTGATTTCGCCGTTTTTGATCTTGATGCCGTAAAATCTGCCCATGTCGTCACCCCTCTGCCATGTCGGAAAGAACCGTGCCGATGTCCTCAATCGCTCCGTCC
>Ga0256404_1001898_pt1 | contig 48162 bp, 41 predicted proteins | sample RumenRJG_01DNA_FD_185990 | JGI IMG/M metagenome (GOLD analysis project Ga0256404, IMG submission 185990) | Bovine rumen microbial communities from Lethbridge, Alberta, Canada - RJG_01 | ecosystem: Host-associated > Mammals > Digestive system > Stomach > Rumen | place: Canada: Alberta | collected... | reverse complement strand
TGGCTCGATACGTCGATTTTGATGTCAGCGGCTCCGTTCGTTCGCGGAAACAAATCCACATAGTTCCGTAAGAACAAATCTACCGGATTTCGCCGTTGCCTCGGACCCTGTTCGTTATCGGGAACAAATCAACCGCTGCCTTTCTTCCTTATAATGGCCGGTAGGGAGGAGGTGCCATTGCCTCAACCCTCTCGAAGTGGCGAGTGCATAGGGATTCCCATCGTCTCAACCCTAATAGTTCGACAGTAGGCATTAGGAATCCTCCGCCATCAACAGCACAATCTATAAAGACGCTGTCTTTGATACAAATGAAAATCCCGGCCACCGTCACCCAGAGGCCGGAAATATAAAGAAATCAAGGGCTTTCACGGTCCCACCGGTCATTCCGGCAGAGCTGTGAAGGCCCTTGATGCTTTATGCAATTGTCATTGTGCATGTGCGGTACCGGAGAAACTTACCCTCCTGCACACCGCCGACCGGCAAATAATTAAAATGTGGTCGAATAATTAAAAGGTGCTGGAATAATTAAATTGTGCGGGGAATCGTTAAAAGGTGTCATGTGGAGCCTGCTTCTCACCCCTCTTCATCGTAGTCGTCCGATGTAAGAAGTACCGCTGGAGTGTATTCACATCCCGGCACCATCTGTTTGATAATGGTAAAGCACTCTTTGAAATCATCTCCCGAAAGGATGAAATCCCTTGTGGCCTTGGTTTTATCCGCGTATGTGACTGTGAATGAGGTAACACCGAGATCTGTTACAAACGGTTCCTCCTCCCAGTTAAGGATAACCTCAACCGCAGCCGCCGCCTCTCTAAACAGCTTTTGAAAGATCGGGCTGGAGGTTTTATATGTCCATTTCCTCGGCATATTGATTTCGCTTTCCACCACTGGCGTATATTCATATCTGATGGAATCACGGTCGATAGTCACTTTGTCGCTAAAGACCTCGTCTACCGGACCGTACCCGGAACCGCCTTTAATCACGATCCTGAAAATGTCTGCCATGCTGCACCTCAATTCTTCTGTCCGCCCATTTTCTCGAATAAAACATAATAGTATTTATCGTGTTATGCCTGTGAGATGGGCTCTGATGTAAAGCAGTCTTTCCATGCTGTTTCCAGAAAATCCTTCAGTAGGACGCGATATAACTTTTCCTTCTCTGGATGCAACACAAAAATGTAGCTTCGCTGCGTTCCACGATGATATGTGATACCCAGCATTACCGCATCAGGACAAGACTCCTGCATAATGCGCTTTGCCTTTTCCCACTGGGGCTCTGTCCGTCGTCCCTTGTGGCAATAGTAAAATACGTCCTGTCCCCGGTTATAGTAGCTATATACCTCCGATGCATAGACGAACTTCTGCGCATCTTTCCGTGCCGTGGGACTGCCTTCTCTCAATCCATTGTCCGGGTCCATGAATACGAGTTCTGGTCCGTAGCATCCCGCAAGTGCCTGCTGATGCCATCGTTCCCGTGCCAGTCGCTTGTCAGTCACCGACAATGTCGAGTCAGAAAGCTGTGGCTGAACGATACTATCAAAGTAAATCGCGCCGGGGATCATTTCTCGCTCTGCAAAGCGACCGACATTTTTCTCTTTATGAATGCTCATTTCCCGAAGTACATCAAACAGTTCCGGATCATATTTACGATCCCTGTCATTAGTAAGATAGCCTCGTATGTGCCCATCATTCGATTGATCGTCAGGCGTCAAATACCAATTGACCGCAATTGTCACACCACGCTTTGCAATAAAGCGCAGTAGTCCGTATTTTCCATAATCGCCAACATCCCCAAAGTATTGATTTTTCATGCCTCAGCTATCCTTTATTCCCATCTTTTCGATCAGGTCATGGAGGCTTTTATCGTGCTGGGCCTGCGATATGGCACCGCGTTCCAAAAACATATCGAGCGTTTTCTTCTGCCGGAGGAAAAGTTGTCGGTTCTTCTCCTCGTAGCTTAGGAAGGACCATTCGGTGTTCTCCGTATTGTTCTGATTCATGACATAGGCTCCAAATAGTTCACAGTCTTCCCAGTTGCGGTCGCATACTCGATCTCGGACCGGGTGCTGGACCCGATATAGCCACCAACGTTGATCACGAAAATCTCATCCGCCATATCAATTTTCCGTTTGTGCATGTCATCCAGCATTTCCTTGGTACCCTCTGTCCAGACCTCATCATCGCCAGAGTGGCCGAAAAGGCCAACACTGATGACAATGTTGCCCTCCAGCGTCAGGCGTTTCTGTTCCTCCATGAAAGCATCCTTGAAGCGGGTGCTGCCGCAGAGCGTAATGACATTATACTTTCCGACCATACCGACAGTCTCCTTACTCGTTATGTTAAGCTGGTGCCAAACTGTTCAATGGTAGTTTCCGCATTTCTGTCGGCCACCTTCTTACCCATAGCTTTTTCAATAAGGTCAAGCAGCTTTCTGGCCCTGTCAACAAAATACGCATCAAAATCATCTGCAATCAGAGCGTCATAGTTTACGAGATGCGATTCTATCCTTGAACGGAGAACATCTTCGGTCAACCCATCGATTTTTTTGATGATCCGCTTGGTATAAATGCTTGGTGCATCACCACCAATGGCTCTGTTTGTCTCAGGAAGAATCGGCGTCTTGTTGACAATCGAATTGTATTTTTGCCGCTTAATATGATGATCTTCACAATACTTCTGCGGGAAGATGTGGTGAATATCCGGAGTATCGATCATGCTGTTGACAAGATCGATGGTCGTGTCGTTCATAAAATCCCGACAATGCTCTTTATACAGTAAGGCCATGATGCCTTTATATGCAGCGCTCAACCGGGTCTGCATTGTCAGCAAACGAGTAGAAGAAAAGAATGCGGAATTCACCGTCCGATTAAGAGAAGGTTGTCCAAGAACGTCATTCACAACATCTTCTATATCGTTGGCATACTTTGTTTCATTCGCGCCTCCGTACATTTCACCAAGGATTCCGCACCAATACCAACGAGTGAGGATTTTGGTGGTGTTCGGCTCATTGCACTTACTCTTTCCGAGGTATGCACATATTGCTGCCAACGGAACAAGCTGCGTTGTATATGGCAGGTCTCTCTGCCTGAACACATATTGATACTTTAAGAGAAACTCTCGTGCAATGCGGTACCCCTGTAAAACAGCAGATTTGTTTGCTTCATAAGATTCAAAGGGAAGCCCAAGAACATCCCTCTTTTTGCAACTTACCATTCCACTGATCCCGTTAACTTTATTCACATAGCTGGTGTACAGAGTCACCGTGGTAAGGAAAGCCGTCTCATCAATACCGTCCAATAAATCAGTATTCAAAGTATCGCCTTCGCCACGTATGATGGACCGGCACTTCCCCCAGTCATCCCGGAGGTTGAATTCCTGTGTCGCATAGGATGCCGTGACAAGTTCGAATACAGTCAAAGGCACGCCCCCGGTATTTACATTTTCAAATACTTTACAAACAGCCTCGCGAGGCGTGCTTTTATCCAGAGTAATGACTGGCAGTTTATATCCCGTGATCGTATCGATAACATCGCTCTTGAACTGATTATAGATTGCCATTGCTTCTGTGGTCTTTTCTGGATCACCAAGCATGGCATAATGAAGGACATAGCCTGTGCACCAGTCTGTCAATGCGCTGGAGTGAAATACCAGATTGAGCGGGAAATACTGCTGATCGTATTCCTTCTTTCTATCAGACAGGTCCAGTATGACATCGCGATCAAAGTTCTCTTTCAGCTTTCGATCTTCTGGGATGGACAAGACAGCTTCAACCCGATCCTCATTCTCATCCAGACACTTCTTCATATCAAGATAATAATAACGGCGGATCTTTGCCTTTTTCTCTGTCACTGTATTTACCGGCTTGTTATCATATACAGCCTGATACATCGATGTAAGCCGCTGCTGTCCATCAAGAATCAGATACTCAGGAGTCTCACTCGTCGATCCAACACCCTCAAGTGTCCTATAGCGGAACTTGATATCAGGATTGCCGTATTGCAGACGCATAATAGCTCCCATAGGATATCCTTGTGAGAGACTGGCTAAAATACCCCTGATTCGATCATCATCCCATGTCCAGTCACGTTGAAACTCCGGCAGCTGGATCTTTCCAATACTGGCCTCTAACAACAATTGACTCAAATTTGTGTCAACAGAACTCGGTGCAATAACCATAAGAATGCCGCTCCTTTTCTCTTACAGGAACTCTGAGATCTGACCATAGCTGCTGATGTATGCGCCTTTCTGAGCTCTTGTGAGAGCTACATAAAGAAGGCATTTTTCAGCGGTCATTGTTTCCTGTTCACTTACCGAATCAGTATGGTCTATTGCTGACGCCAGCGGAATGATCCGCTTGTTGGCAGCAACAATGAAGATATACTGGAACTCCAGACCCTTGACGCGGTGCATGGTGGCAACCCTTATGCCGTCCAATCCCCGGTCATCTGCTTTGTTGCCCCTGATCTCATAGCAGCGCAGCCCATTTGAGGTGAACTGAGAAATATAGTCATCCAACAACTTATGCGTTCTCGCCACTACACAGATGTTCTTTGCCGAGACACCGCTATCGATCAGTCTCTTGATTTCTTTCAATACCGCATCAAACTCTTCGTTTGCATTATTGAACCGGAGCACCTGAGGTGCTTTGCCATGCGTCAATGACTGGCACCGATCACCGGTATCAAAATCATCATCAAGGTCATCGAAGGAAATGCCATTCAGAAGAGCAAATGCTGACTTGCGGATTTCTTCGGTGGTTCGATAGTTGATCCGCAGGATACTGCTGCGTCCACGCACATTGATTCCGCACTTGGAAAGAACAGCTTTATTCTTGTATATACGCTGGTGGGCATCGCCGACAATAAAGATGTCATTATCGTGTTCATCGCCTGCAATGGCACGAAGCAGCCTGAAGCCGTTCATGCTCAGATCCTGACCTTCATCAACGATTACGTGTTTATATCTGGTCTCGGAAGTTGATTTACTGAGCAGCAGACGACACTCATACATCGCAGTATTGATGTCACGGACTTTCTGCTCCTTCATCATGTTCTGATAGGCTTCGAAGACTTTCCATATCTGCATTCTCTTTTTCCGGTCAAGTCGAGTTCCGCGACCAGTTCTTGATGCCTTGATGTATTTCTCTAATGAGAATGCTTCCTGAGCCACAACGATGCGATTGTATTCCTCTTCGTAAAAACTGACCGGAAATTCTCCGCTGAAATCGTTAGCGGCAACCGCATCCTCCCAGAGTTTTGTCGCTGTGTCATCATATACAATCTCTGCGGAATAACCGTGCTCACGTAGGAACTGGGCAACCCACGCATCCAAATTGATGACATCAATTCTGCGGAGTTCATCCAGCGTACAGATCTTCCTCAGATTATCCTTTATATCAGAGGCGAGATTTGCCGTGTATGTGGTGAAGAGAATACGCTCCTTATCCTTCAGCCCGGACGCCAGATGTTTCGCCCTGTGCATTGCTACAACGGTCTTGCCAGTACCGGCACCGCCAAGAACTCGTGCGGCTCCGGAATAATTCTTGTTCACGATCTTCCTCTGCGTAGGATGCAGGAATACACGCCACTTTTCCAAAGGCTCAGCCATAATACGCCGCAGCTCTTCCTCGCCTTCAACCACAACAAAGGACTTCAGTGTCTCAGGGCTATCCAAAGCGTCCGCAAGGCTGTCAGATACTTTTCTGGCTTCCTGTTCTTCCTTGGCAAGAGCTTTCACTTCTGCCAGCGGGAATCCTTCTACCAACCAAGATAAAGTCTCAAACGCATCGGCAGGAAAACTGCTCTTTTTCCCGTAGAAATCCTCAGCATCACCTATGCCTCTAACAAATGAAAGCATGTCTTCTGGCAGACCGAGTTCGATCAAATCCTTATCTGACACTTCGGAGAACAACATAAAGTCCTGTGCCGCAGGAATAACCTGTGGAGTAACTATCATGTCGTAAATCTGTATCGCACCGGTTTTGGGATTGACCTCACATTTTTTATTCTTTGCCCACGCATAGGCCTCATCGTGATGGTCAACCCAGAGGAGAAGGTAAACACCAGTTTCAGGCTGTCTCACAACGATGCCTCTGTAGGTGTCATCAATACGCACCGAGCAGATCTTCTTGTCCTGACAGGCATTCAGTTTCTCATAATTGATTCCGGGAGAAGTCGGATCATTGCGGAACTTGTTCATAAACTCCGTGACTTTACCCTGAATCTGACGTGGCAGCGCAGCAAAAGCATTCAAGAAGTCTGCGGATATTGCTACTTTTGTACTTTCAGCCATCTGTTATTCCTCCCCGAAAATCGTCTCTATCTCATCTGCGGTTGTAAAGATTGTCCATCCGGCATTTTCAGCTTGTTCTCGATCTGATACCTGATCTTCTGTCATATATCCAATCTTGCGGCTAATCCATGCGAGCTCAATTTCTGCCACAACTTCACCGGATTCATTCGCCAGCTCGTACCCGGCCTCCTCCGGAGCTGCAATGTTCTTTTCTTCAAGAGCATCAGCGACTTTGATTGTCTCCTCATCAAAGAGCATTTCACGAATCTCAGCCCAACCTTCACCGGCAGACGTCGAAGGAGTATTATCTTCCGCCGCAGTGTCAGTCTGTCCATATGGCAGCGCAACATATGCGTGAGCGTCCAATCCCGTGTTACAGACAGCAACGAACTTTTTATCAAACTGCATCACATTGAAAAACTGCCAGAAGCCATTCCACTCTTGCTCATACTTATCCGTTCGGCTATCGGCCCGGTCATCCAGCAAAGCAAGAACTGCCACAGGCGCATTCTTGTCTGCCTTCATAGTCGATGCCAATACTCCAGCATAAGCATAGAAATGTGTGTCTGAACTTCTCGGTATCCAAGTCCCGAAGAATGTCCCCGGTTGGACATAGGCATCTTCCGTAAAGTGGACCTGAGTATTCACTTTTCCGATCATATCGTTCCAGTCCACGAATGCGAGGCTATTTGCCGCTTTCGTAGGGTCAAGAAGAGAAAGAGAATACGCACGTGCCTGTCCTTCAAAAATCCTCTCAGCATCCTCTAAATCAAGATATCGCATCAGTAATTCAAAGGTGGACATCTTAGCCGGTCGAAGAGCATCTACTTTTGCCGCAGTAACGGTTGGCTGATACATTTTCGCGCCGGTGGGCATTTTCTCAGGTGCTAACGTCTGAGTAGCATAATCTCCCTGTGACTGGAATACCGACTGAACATCACGCCAGCTCAAAGCCCATACATGATATCTACCACTCCTGCGGATCGCTTCACGTTTTAGCGTATCGTCAGCCACCTTATCCTTGTGGTAAATGAAACCATCGGTAAAAACCGCTACAGGCAGCTTATCCGATTTGCCTATCGCCCGGATGATGAAGTCCGGCTTGCATTGCACAGAGACGCCCTGCGTCGGTCCCAATGTCACCTGCGGCTCAATCTCCCAAGTTGAATCATTAACTCTAAGCACATAGCCTTCTTTGTCATTCACAAGGGATTTAGAGATTTCAACCTTGCGGCTCTCGTTACCCATCTGGGCGATGGCTTCCACAAAGCGACGTTCCAGTTCGCTGTCAAAGAGAGAATTTACCGGAACGTTGGCCAACCTCTCAATCTTTGTCAAATTGCCTTTTCCACTCAATATGGATTTGAGAATCCGTATGGCCGTGCTACGAGAAATATTGCCGATATTCTGGCTTTGCCTGTAGGCATACAGACAATGATAACAACCATCCTTCTGGGGATCTTCCTTGCAGGAGCACTGCTCCAATTTCTGAAGAGCACGCTCAAAGATATCAATCAGCGAACCTTCTTCATTCATCAGCTGTTTCAGGTACCCAGTACCGCCCGGAACACAATCGTAAATCACAAGATACTGCTTCCTGTAGTCCGCATCCGGTACAGGCACCTCACTGATGGTTGCACGCAAATGGTCTACATTCCCGAAGTATTCTTTCATACCCAGCATAAAAGCAGCCGTGAAAGACTCTGTTCTGACCGTGGATGCATCCATAGTTGTTGCGGGAATCAGGATGCGCAGCGCCTCCGTCGTGAATTCTCGATAGAGGAAGAGACACTCCTCATAGGGATCATTATCAAACGCAGCCATTTTGCGGGTCTTACAGTAGAAAGTATGATCCTTGGCGCTGGGTCGCTCCGGCATGATTTTTCCGCAGTATTTGCAGATTTTGAATCCTTTACGGACATCCTCCACGCCAGATACGGTCATCTTCTCACCGACCATGTCGCTTTCGCCGAAGTTGATTTCACGGAGTGTAGCCTTTTTGACAAATTCATATCCGAAGGAAAACTCCTCATTGTCCATTTCATAAGCCTTGGAGATATCGTGATCCTCGTCTACGTCTACCAAAAGCTGCTTGCAGTAAAAGACGGTAGAGCGGTCATCGCTTTCATCCGTGATCAGGCTCTTGGTATAGTCCATGTTGGAATATACCATCTGCACCCTGAGCATATTACGGACCTGCCCGGCATCTGCCCATGCTGGGTTACCGCACTGCGGGCAGCAGGCGGTATTCTTACCGGCCTCCTCAATCTGCGCATGAGAACAGTTCGGACACAGACGCCATTTAGCTGATTGCGCACTTGTTAAATCCACCTGGTCGATGGTCAGTTTGCGACCATCCACATAGAAACTGTTGTTAGGTGCAAATTCACTGATCGCACTCGAAGCGGACCGGCTATATTCGTAAACCGATTTTTTGTATTTCTTCTTGGCTGTCGTGTCTTCGGCTTCATCTTCCTTACGGTAGAGAATCGCCTTCAGCACAATGCCGGATTCAGGGAAAGCATAGTTCGGCAGAAGACCCTCATCAGACAGGAAATTGAAAATATCCTTCTTGTTGATTTCCTTTACCACATTGATCAGAGCGGCCTGTTCCGCTTTCAGTTCTTTTATCTCTTCGTCGTAGGAGCTATCCTTCGGCTTTGCCTCCAGTTCCTTTACCATCGCATTGAGCTGTTTGATGCTCTGCGACAGGGAGTCCTTCTGCTTTTTCAGAGCCTTGAATGCCTCCAGAATGCGCATATGCATCGGGCTCTCCGAGAGTTTCCCGCCTTGTGCAAATACGCGCAGTTCAGTCTTTGCCGTGTCATCCAGAGATGTTCCAAACAGCTGAATGAAGGAATTCAGCAGATGGGTAAGATTATTCTGGACATAGTGCAGGAAATTGAACGGGAACACATCCATTGGATGGCTGTCCAGCTTGCCCAGTACTACGCTTACATTCTTCGGAATAGACTGCTCCGTTGCTCCGCGCTTTACCCAAGAGTCCATGCAATAAGCGACGAATTGACGCTCCAATACAGCAGATGCTTTCAGGAAAATCTTAGGCGGTACAACATTGCCTTCCATCATATCCAGAGGATCTGCATAGAAGTAGAGGTCGTGTGGTCTTGCAGCGGCAACAGCCAGTGTCAGGGCATTACCATCCTTACGGCCTGCACGTCCGGTTCTCTGTAGGAATTGCGACTGAGCCGGAGGCATGCTACAAAGAATGACAGTAGATAGATCGCCTATATCAATACCCATTTCAAGCGTAGGCGTACAGGACAAGACGTTCGGGTCCCAAAGCTGTGTGGTATCCTTCTTCCGTTTGAAGTCCACTTCCAGCGTCTCTCGATCATCACGCTCCAAAAGGCCAGTATGTTCTCGCGCATTGATACGAACAATATCCCCTGCGGAGAAGAGCTTTCCGTAATAGTCAAGCCCGGTTGTTTCATCCTCTACGAAAGCCCCGGCACAGGTGCTGCGAACGCACGGAGCATCCTGCCAGAAATCTTTATTCTCTGCGGCGACCGCATGGGTGATGCCACAGGTATCACACTTCATCAATACGACTTCATCGGTAATGAACACCTTGTCCTTATCAATGGCATATACGGTGTAGTCTGCCGTTGCAGGAATGCTGACCACGATTCCGTTTTTGACCAGCTCCTCAAGAATGATCTTGCTTATAGCTGTGAAAGTGGACGGTTCGATCATGATCTCATCACAGCAGGATGCGATCCAGTCTGTATACTTCTTCTCTGCGACAGTATCAAAGTTATAATTTTTCTTGGCTGTTTCGCTTGCCCGATAAATGAATCGTGGCGTATTTCTGCCAGATTGTCTTCCGGGCATCCAGCTCACGCGATCATTGGAGATCAGATAGGTATTGCCGTTCTCCTTCAGGAAAAGTGAGAACGCATCATCTTCAAAGGCTCCGTTCTGGGCCATAATCTTGAGATATCCGGCTACCATTTGACAGAAACGGTTATAAGCAGTATGCTCCAGTCCACCGAGTTCATTCGTAACCCGCTCATGGACAACATCAGCCACCTCATCGATGGTCTCTGATGGGAAGGCAAGGCAGGAACAGCCGGATTTCTCCAAAGTACGTCCGATGCGACTCGTCAGGCCGTATTCCAGCATAATTTCATAGGAGATGCGTTTTTCAATATCGCCCATCAGTTTCTTCGCTCTTGTGTCATGACCGAACTTGCGCTTTTCGATCATGTCTTCGTAAGCGCTCATCCATGTCATATTAGGCGCGATGAAGAAACTGACAAAGCTCTCATCGTTCAGCTCCTCATGCCAGTATTTGACAAAACCTCTGGTGAAATCTTCAAAGGAGAGGCCAGCCCCGCCGTTCTGGACATAACGCTGCAGAGCCGTCCGGAAGCCAAAACGCCAAGTGCGGGCATTGAAGAATCCAGCACGGTGAGCCGCATCCTGCACATTGTCCGAGAAGGCAAGCGTCTTTTTATCGTCATTGAATTTTGAGGCAAAGAGCTGCGAGAGCTCTGTACTAATTTCCGTAGCGCTCCGCAAGCCCATCAGGGAAAGACCGCGCTTTGATCCACAGAACGGGCAGACAAACTGCTTATGGCTTTTTGAGCCAGTCGTGCGTATCGGATTCGGCAGAACGACATCCACCATTTCTGAACCGCAGCTATCGCAGCTGGCCGAGGTGTCTTCACCGATCTTGACCTGCAGACAGTCAGGGCAGAGTCGGCCAGCAATCATGCCCCACGGATAATTACTGTGTTCATGAGGGAACATCATCACGATCTTGTCATCGGCTTTGAAGTAAAGGTTATAGAAAGCCTCCAGACTGTTAATGGTCGCATTACCGCGCTCATTCAGGATAGAGGTCCAACCGGTCGCGCCACAGTCACGGCAATTGACCACGGGAAGATATTGCTTTGCCTGCTGGGTGTTCAGGTCATGGGCGATGGAGTATGTAACATCAGAGCCAGAGACTTTTGCCACCAAACGCCGTAGTTCCCGCATCCACAGCTGCACTTGAACGTTCAGGAACGGACGCATGCCAGCTGTACGGGCATGGGAAATCAGAGCCAGCATCGCATTGATTGCTGCCTCAGCATCACCCATTTCCTTCAACGCGGGATAGCTTACCTTCAGTTCCTCTATAATAGTTTCGACCTGGTAATAGTTGCCCTTGATCAAGCTGATCATCGCCTGCATAAAGCTGTGGTGCATCAGATGCTTTCCAAGGGCAATGCGTCCATCAGGAGTAATGACATCAATCCCAGACAGGTCGGTCCAAGCTGCAGCCGCCGCTTGGATATAAGCGTTTTCATCGTCCTGAGCTACACGTTCATTTAGCTTCTCCACCTGTTCTGCCGTTGGCATGGTGAAATCTGTAATATCCTGACCGGCAAAGAACTCATCCGGAGACAGGCGATCCTCCGTCACGACAGCATCTTCCTCGAACGGCTCGCCGAAAATCTCCTCGGCATATTCTAAAATGCTCTTTCCGTTATCCTTGGAGCCCATAGTGGCAGAGGTGCCAACGCAGCAAAGGTAACCACCCGGAGTCCAGAGTCGGGACTTCAGTCTGCGGAGCAGGCAGGCAAGGTCGGTGCCTTGCGCACCATCAAAGGTATGCAGTTCGTCAACAGCGATGTATTTCAGGGTATCCGGCTTGTTCTCTTTCCAGAGCGCTGCATCCTTCGGACGGACCAGGAGATAGTCCAGCATTTTATAGTTGGTCATCAAAATGTCCGGAGGTGTATTGAGCATGGTCTCGTGGTCGGTGATGACATTGTCCTCACTCATCATACGGCTCGGATTCTGTTCATGACCGCCCACATACATTCCGACAGTCACATTGCCCCGCAGCTCCGGACTTTTCCAGATCAGCTCAGCGATACGCTTTGACTGGTCGGTTGCCAGCGCATTCATCGGATATATGATAAGCGCCTTGATACCGGGCTCTCCACGGTGCTGGTAGCAGTATTCCAGAATCGGGTACTGGAAGCACTCCGTCTTACCGGAGCCGGTTCCGGTGGCGATTAGCGTCGATCTGCCGTCATCGCCGGTCAACCGGCTAAAAGAAATCTGCTGATGAACATAGGGAAGGTAGGCGGGGTGAATGGCTTCGAAGCAGGTCGGCATCTCCTCCGCAACACGGAAAGGAAGCCGCACAGAGACATAGGGCTCATGGTATACCGAGTCCTTCGTCTCCAGCATTTTCTGAATCGACCCTTTGAAGGGTGCATTTGTCATCGGGAACGTAGTTTCAATATAATCCCCGATGCCTTTCTCTAATTGCTTTGCAAGTATGGATGGTAACATACCGCCTGACCTCCCTTATAGTCTCTTACTCTTCTTGCTCTGGGACAGAGCATTTCATATTCTCACCTGCGGACGATTCGCTTTTCCCAGTCATCACCGGGATGGGAACACGCTGATCCCCAGTTCGAATGTACCCGCTCAACCAGTCTTCAAAGCATAGCGCCGTCCCTGCATCCAAAAGTTGCCTGTGTTCCACAAGCGATCTCATAGTACTTGTTGCCTCTTCTGAAAGAAGCTGTTTAAGAAAGCTCTCCTCCAACACGTAATCTGTATCGCTTTTCTCATCCTTCACCACAATATTGGATAAGAGATAGATCATTGAAGTCAATTCTCGCGCCTTCTGTCGCATAGCGTTTACAAGCTGTTCGGCCTGTTCCCCGGTTACTACGATTCGTTCCCGGTTTTCATTAATCGTTTCAACTTGGTAAACGACTTCCGCTTGCTGCTGTTTCTGAGCCATTATCTGTTCAGCCTTGGTTGTATACCTTGGTTCTTCTTTCTCGTCTGATGAGAATAATGGCCTAATGTACTCGCGCCAAAACCGTTTAGCTCTGCTGATAATAATCGCACGTTTACGCGGGTCATTGATCGCATCATACACTTCATCCGCGATGGCATATTTTATTTCACGCTTCACCATCTGCCCAAGCGTCGGTTCCTTCGGCTGAACATACACCTTCTGTGTACGAACGACAGTCCTTCGAGGCAGGTCATCCTCAGATACAGGTGCTATATCCGGCAACGCGCTTAGCCGCCCGGATTCGTTTCGCAACCCACTATCAGAATGAGTTAGGCCCTTATCGTATTTCTCAAACTCATCCTCATCGAGAGTGACCTTCATGATTCGGGTCACTTTTTTCTTTTTCTTATCCTCTGGCATGTTTAAGCTCTCCTTGCGATATCGGATTATTGCTTCCCGTATTTCTCCTCAAAGAAGCGCCAAGCTGTCTCATAATCCTGTTCACGGTCGCAGCGGTCGAACGGTGCCACATACTCGATGGTACGTTCTACCGGGCCACCGGGCATGGTGTCGTCAGTGATAGTACGGTAGAACTTCTGACCAGCAGGTGCTCCCTTGATGCCATTTTCCCATTCTCTACGATCAAACCCTACTCCAGTAAGGCTACGATTTACTGTGAATACAATTCGCCCGTTGGCGTCATACCAAGTATCATCTTCATACTGCTTGAGCACCGGGAAATACAGTCTATATAGCGTTTGTAACTCAGTTAGAGTTAAGCCCAAGGAAAGCGCGCATAACACATCATTCTCAATCAACAGCTGTCTTCGCGCATAATCTGACCTAACCGCATATTCAGGTTTCCAATTCTCAGACAACTGACTAAAAGTCTGATTACTTAATCGCCTTGATGTAATCGCCCAAGTTTCATTGCAGTACGAAACGTCCCAACAATGCGCCCAAAGGTCCGTAAATGATGAATCTAAGGATATCAACAACAGAGTTCTGATTGTTCGTTCATTGACATAGTTGTCATACGAAACCGGTAAATGCCCCAACAGGTCTAATCTTAAAGTGCTTTTTCCACTCATTTTCACCAAGAAATCGGCAATGATAGATGAAAAGGCACTCTGAACAAGAACCAGTTTCTGATGGTCATGGATTAAAATCGAATACAACGAATCCATATGTAAGGCCTTGGGTGGAATAATACTCGAAATCAGAGACCTTTCTGTGTTTTTATCAATCATTTTTCTTGACGCAATACGATAATAACCGAGCATGGATATGCCCTGGTCATCTTTGGGTATTTCCGCCGTGATCTTATCAATACCAACCGCAACAGTATATTTATTGCGAGGAAGATACGCATCCGGTATATTTGTTAGATCTATCGGATCAAAGGCTTTCTGCGTCGTGCACACTTTTCGTGCGGACTTAAAAAGCGGATTCGATATACCAATATTAGGTCCACAATATACTACAGTAGTCCAGTTTTCAGGAAAGCTGGTCTGAAGCTTCACATATGACTTACTCCCTTTTGGTTCAGTAAGCATCTCTGTATAAAGAATTTTGTCGTCTGCACGAAAAACTGTCGAATCTCCTCTGTTTATGGCTTCAATTGCTTTGCTGATTTCTCTTGAAAACAGCATTGGCATTCTCACTTTTTGCCAGTCAGGTTCCTCATCAAGAAGACCTATAAAGGACTCTAAACTCGCTTGGTCAATACGGATAATCCGGCTTCTATCTCCAGCTTCATTCCAGTTACCGTTTTCATCCTTAATACCACAGAGAGTTCTTGGATTCTTTTTTATCTCGTATGCCTCATCTATCGTATGAGGATCAAACAGATAGAAAATGGCATCAAAATTCGGCTTGTGTTCATCAGAATACAGGTTAATACTGTAGGGGCGCGTATTCCCAATGTCAAAGAGCTTTTTTTGATTGATGAACTGGAAATGTCCTCTCAGTCGTCTATATATAAGCCGCCTAAAGTCTCCACCTCTCGCATCGTCATAAACGCCTTCTGGATGCAATAAACCGATTATTCCCTTTGACCTTTGAATTGCCCATGCCTTCGGCAAAAAAGCCTTGTATAGATCTGGTTTAATACCCATCAATTCTTCATAGTTTTGAATTGAATCAAGAAAGCTCTGCTGTCCTGCAGTATTAACATATTCATCAAAGACAATCTTACGCTGCGATTGCACTCTGAATGAGGCGGATATTATTTCTTCCATCCGTGTGTCACTTAATTGCTGAATATAAATGACAGGGCAAAAGTCGGAAATGACATCATTTAGTTTCCACTCTATTGTTCTCCAAGGTGGATTTCCAAGGACGAGATCGAACCCACCGCGCTCCGCAAACAGATCAGCAAACTCCAACTCCCAGTGCATAAAGTGATTCTGTTCCGCAATTTCACGCACCAAAGCAAGCCTCGGAAACAGAGTGCAGAGATTATCGATATCCACAACATTCTGTCCGGGGAACAGGTCCTTGATCTTAGTAATGATCTCCTCCCGCTCGGTCGGGAACAGGCTCAACTGCTGGTATTCGATTTCGTTGGCTACACCTCTACTGGAGAAAGTTCCAACAAGAATCAGGTTCAAGTCATTCAGGAACTCACTGCGGCTCGGCAGCATATCCGCCTTGTCGATTGGCCAGAACCAGAGAGCACACCAATAGTCCATAGCGAACTTCAGCCTTGCATACGGACCTGCGTTCTGCATATGCTCGGACTTGTACAGCTTGGAGTAAATCTGGTCCTTCTGCCTGATGGTCGTGTGGGAATCTACTGCGGTATCGCTGTATCCGTAAACAGACAATGCATCCTGCGTTTCAGTATCAACGGTCTGCCGGAGCTTGATCTGATTTGCCCACAGCTCATCAACGACCTCGCTCAATCCTCGCAGAGTCTCCAGATCGCTGAGGCTGTAGGGAGCGGTAAACTTCTTGTTCCATGCTGCCATTGCCTTGATGTTGTCCGGCTCCAAAGACTTGATAACTTTATCGGAATAGCTGCACATACCGGGATCACCCAGAAGGAAATGATAGATCTGGGCATTGCCGCGACGCTTTTTACGTTCCGTTCCCAGCGGCACTCTCTCCGGCGCGTTTTCATACCAGTGCAGCCCCTTGGAGGTAGCCGTCAGGGCAGACTCCGGGTATACCTGCCGCCGTGCACCGATCAGAGAGTTGCCGTTTACCAGCTGCGTGCCAAACCACGGCACAAACCCGCCCTCATAGATGGTATTAAGCCACAGGGATACCTCCGCCAGTTCCACGGCGACTGGATTCAGGTCGATGCCGTAAACGTTTCGGTCAGCAATATACATTTTTACTTTCTGCAGTTCCTGCAGACGCTTCTCTGCCGGGATCATCTCGCCCAGTTCTTTCTGCTTGCGGTCAATGTACGCCTCAGAAAGTTGGTTTATAGCCTCATTCAAGAAGGCGGCACTGCCCATAGCTGGCTCACATACAGTCAAGTGCAGGATTTCGTCGGCGGATTTGCCTTCCAGCAGTTCTTTCAGGGCATACTTCACCAGACACTTCGTCAGCACCTCCGGTGTGTAATAGGAAGCGGATTTCTCCCTCTCACGTCCGGCAAGGCGATAGATGAAAGTGCCTTTTTCATATTTGCGAAGCTGGCCCTTCTTGTATTTTCCATCTGGATCATCTTTTTCATACCGAACTCGCTCGTCCTCGGTATACTGATCCAGTTCTTCTTCCGCGACAAAATATCCGACATCCAGCTCATTGAAGCTGTCACCGGCACGTTTTACTTCAAACAGGGTGTGTTCTGCAATGAAGCCTCTGTAGGAAAGCAGTGCCTCATAAACGGAGCCCATCTGGTTGATGCCGAGGTTAGCGTAAGAGATACGCCCGCGTCGGTCGTTGCGCCGTCCGGTCTCGCGGGTCAGGCTCATGAGGTCAATGATGCGCAGCATAACGGAATTACGCAGCTTTGCCCCCGTGATCATCTTCGTGTATTCCGGATCGAAGATATGCGCTTTCAGGGGAGCTATCACAAACATGTCGTGAAGGCTCTCCTCCTGAGAATATTTCAGCACTTCTTCTTCAGTAGCCGGATACCCGTTGTAAATCAGGTCATACAGCTTAGAGAGGGTCTCGTGAAGATAGTAACCGCTGCCGACTTCCGTTACATCATCCCGGATATCATCGGCGATGTCTCGCAGGCTTTCCAGAGAATAGCCGGTCAAATATGCCTGTGCCTTGATCGGCGCGTACCCCAGTTCCGGTCTTGCCTCAATAAACAGCACGAACAGCATCCGGTACATATACCGTAAGCACTCGATGGTCAATTGTCCAGCGTCCACCGGTTCGGCATTCAGATCCCGTCCCTGACGATGCGCCATATCATACAGGACCTCATTGCCAAGCAGCTCAATGCTTTCCCGCAGAGCATACTTCAGATCCTGAGACACGCCAGCCGCGTGCTTCTGGGAATTGGCATCCAGCTCGTCCAACAGAGCGGTGCCTTCTTCCGGACACAGGCTGTCCCGATGCAAAAGCACGGCCATAGCCTGCAGGGTAGATTCCTCGTGGCGGCTGAAGATTTCTTCCAGCTCAAATTGTAGGTAACGCTTCTCGTTCCACTTGTTGCGGTCAATCAGCGCAATCTGGTTCATGCCAATTAGGACGATGAAACGCGGAGGCTCCGTCTGTCCAAACAGTATCTTGGTCACAAGGTCCTCATTCGGAATTGCCGTCAGGCTTTCAGGCGATACAGCATTCAGCCCTTCTTCGCCGATGCTATCCACTGAAAAGCAGAACTTGTCCAAGATGGCGGCTTCCTTATCATCTGAAGTAGCCAGCAGGACCCACAACGCGGGAGCGCCGTTGGGCTTCTTCAGTTCCAAGTACACCGGCACTTTTGTAGTGTCATCGATATCAACCATTTCCGGCGCAGCCTCCGGATATCCCAGCGCTGACAGATAGATGTCTGCAAGCGTGCGGATATTGCCAAGGGTCTGCGTGTCAAACTTGGAGCGGAGAAACCTGTCATGGATCGGATAGTACTGCCTTGCCGCATCGCGCAGCAGTGCCCAAGGAGTACGGATTTCCTCGCTCTCCTTCGCCTCAGCCCGCCATTTTGAAATGGTCTCGGAGGCATTCTCTTCAAAAATGGAAGAGAAATAATGGTTGGTGTAGTATTCGTTCTGGTTGGTAATTCCAGTTAAATCCATGCTCATCTTGAAACTCCCTTCAGAACAGTCACAATCCGGATATAGGGATTGTTTTGTATGCTCAACGTGTCAGTCACCCAGCTTGTAAACTTATCGAACAGCTCGTCGACCATGCGCTCCTGTTCGCTCTTTTTCCTCTCGCTCTCAAATAAGGAAAGCTGATAGTTTTTATGCTTAGTCTCCAGTTCCGCCAGCTTATCGATTTCCTCATCAAGCAGCGGATTGATTCTGGTTTCGTACTGCAGATAGTATCCATGCAGGTATTCTTTAGCATGTTCCACCACATCCGGCAAAAGCTCCGTCGCCTGCCTGACATCCTCGTCCGTCAGTGTATTGCTGTTTGGAATGTTGGTGTTGCGAAGGTTGGTCTTCCTCAGCACTTCGTTCATGGACAAGCTACCCTTGAACGAACCGTTTTCATAGATAAGGCCAAACCACTCATCCACCAGCGGAGTCGACCGCTTGTTGGGGATACTGCCTGTTACGAGAAAGATTGTTTCTGTGGGATTCAGGACATCCGGCAAGCCCACGATAGGAGCTTCCCCGCGTCCATATAGCAGACCAGCTTTATCGTTGACCCACGTGAAAAGCGGATGTAACTTCCAAAGATACTGCACCTTTGGCCATGCGGTCTCTGCCATATTATTCTGCATGCTGCGTTTCATCTCAGTCATGCAGAAATCCTTATCGTCCGAAAGGCGTAAATAATCACCCTGCGGCATAGCTTCTTCCGGGAGCAGCGCATTCAGACGTTTGCGCATATCCGGTGTAATCATGACCTCCAAGCCAGAGACTTCCTGCAAACGTGTAACCGGATGGCTCTCGGAATGGTTCAGGAACGCAAAAGCCTGATTCAGGTAATCGATATCTGAGAACAAGGTTTCATCCGACTGCACCTGTACAGGTGCAGAATCCTCTTCAGAGGCTGCCATCAATGCCTCGAAGGGATCAAACTCCTCTTCACCACTGTCGAGGATATCTTCGAATGCGGAAGCGTCAGCGCCACCCTCAATAGCATCCGAAACGACCAGTTCTTCGTCCTCAATAGAGAATTTACCCAAGAGAAGCGCCGGATCACCGATGTTCTTCAAGGCCTGCTCTTCCTTAGTAATAAGAATCTCGATGATGCGCATATCGCCTTTGATGCGCGGATTGCTGCTTTCAATCAGCATATAACGGATGTCAGGACGCTTCTTCTGGCCATAACGGTCGATGCGCCCATTCCGTTGCTGGAACACCATCAAGGACCATGGAATGTCGAAGTGGATCATCCGGTGACTCAGGTAATGCAGGTTCAGACCTTCTGACGCCACATCGGATGCTACAAGAACGCGGATGGGCGATTCCTCTCGTCCAAAATTCTCCACGATGCTCTGTTGCTCAGCATCGCTCATAGCCCCTGAGATTTCCTGAATGGCACCGACTTTCAGCTTCAGATCCTTCTGCAACTGAGCGGTGAGATATTTCATGGTTTCAATTCGCTCGGTGAAAATGACAACACGATCATCCGTTGCTGCAGTCCAACCATAGTCCTTACTGCGGAGCAGAGAAAGAAGCTGCTGATAACGAGAGAAATCTTCCGGCTCAATTTGAACCAACGCCGCTCTCAATTCTTCCAACGCATGAATATCCCTGATCTCATCATCGCCATACTTTTTTCTCAGTTTCCCAAGGCGTGCATCAATGCTCTTTATGCACGCTGCTGGACTGGAGAACAACGACTTTTCAAGACTTGTCTTGAATAGCTGGCCCTGTGCTCTGGTCTTATTCAGATCCATCTGCAGCTTCATCTCTGCGAATATATCAAATGCGTATTCCTCTTTCGCTGAAGCCTTGCAGCGTTCCAGCTCAATCCGCCTCTCCAAGAAAGACCCGACAACCTGGTCCTTCACATCCTTCTTAAATCGACGAACACACAGCCCTTTGATATCTTCCTTGGTGTAATCTTCTGGATTTGCGATGGCGGTCGGATCAAGCATATTCATAAGGGACGCAAAGCTTTTAGCACGACCGTCATGAGGTGTCGCCGAAAGCATGATCATGGTGTCAGACCGATCTGCCAGCAGCTTGGCCAGTCTTGCACGCTGTGCCTGACGGTCACCGCGCTCGGCAACGTTCTGAGCTTCATCGATAACGATGATATCCCAGTATGCATTCTCAAGGTGGGTACGGTATTCCACATCGCGCTTGAGCGTATCGATGGACACGATGGTTTTGTCATAGTAGAAAAACGGGTTATAGTTTGATGGCAGCTTTGCGCGGATATCATGTATCTTCTTGGAATCCAACCGCACCAGAGGAATTGTGAAACGATTCCACATTTCCTTCTGGAACTGCGTCATCATGCTCTTTACCGTCACGACAAGAATGCGTTTCCCCTTACCGCGAGCAATCAGCTCGCTCATGAGAATGCCTGCCTCCAGCGTCTTACCAAGACCAACCGTATCTGCAATCAGAATACGCTGACGCGGTCTGCGGAGTGAAATCTGCGCAGGCTCCAACTGATAAGGCATCAGATCCATTGCTGCCTTATCTCCGATATGTAAATCAGTATCAGTCGGAATCTGCTGCCGCCATTGGCTTTCCAGATACAGCTGAGTTCTGCGGAAATGAGAAGACGTATCCGGAATCAGGCGAACCTCTGCCGGATCGACCACCTTGATGTCCTCAAGATCAGTCAGAAAGATGACCTCCTTGTCCTTCACCAACGCCGAAATGCCAATACAGTGAAGGGCCTGGTTCCCCAAATTGTTCTTCTCTATCTTTTTAACCATCCATTCCTCATCGCGGATAATGGTTCTCATGCCGGGTGCGTAATCAACCATTGCTTATCCCTTCCTTGTCGTTATGCGGGTCATCGGTTGCCTTGTATTGCCATCGCAAGTCATCATCAAATATCCCGCTCGTTCATCATCATATGGTAGTGCTGGGTCTGGTTCATCGCCTCAAAGATGATCCAGAACGCATCTTTGTATTGCTGGCAGTCAATGCTCTCGTCCACGAAGTGCAGGCCGTCATTAAACGAATCGCTGCGCTTGATATAGGAAAGCATCGCCTGCGCCAGATGAAATTTCGTGTAATCCGGTGCTCCGCCTTCGACCACCGTCATGAATCTTTCCTTGTTATCTTCCAGCACAATGCGGCAGAGCTCATCGCTCTCGTATCCGCACAGCTGCAGGAAGTAATACTCCAGAATTCGACGGATGACGTTCATAAGCGGGATCGGTGAATCCAGCCGGTCATACTCCTCCCACAGTGCAGAGTAGGAATTCTTGACTGGATTGAAGTTCCGGTCTTTCTCGCTGACCTTTTTTGCCTCTTCGACGCAGTGCTCAAGGGTAGAGATGTTTTTCTTCTTGTTGACCTTATAAAAGGAAACATACCGGTAATGACCGACCATGTTATAGGTGATCTCCCTGTGGAAGAAGGCGTTATGTGTGAGGATGAACATCTGCTTGATGTACGTTCCCTCGTATTCATGTCCTTCCAGCCTGACATTGTTGCTGCAAACGCCGAGCATCTCCCGAACAAGAGCGCTGACGATAAAGAGCGCACTGCTGTCCATACTGGATACCGGATCATCGATAACAACGATTTTATCTTTTCCGGCTTCCTGCTCTGACCGACTACCGCGAACAATATGATAGAAATACAGGAAAGCTATGAAGTTCCGCTCACCTTCGCTTAAGTTCTGGGCGACATTTCCGTCCTCGCGGATCACCTCATATACGCCTTTAACTCCGGCCTTCTCCTGAAGCCGGAACCCTTCAAAGCCAGAATCCGTCAGGTGGGCATTGATGCTGTCCACGGTCATCTTTGTGTTGACGACCTTGGAATTGAGGTCAGTTATTTCTCCGGACAGTCTTCTGTAATCTTTCTGAAGCTCTTTTACTCGCTTATCGAAAGCCTCGGCAGAATCCTCGATTTCCTTCTTGCTTTTGGTATACGCCGCTACCTCTTCTTTCAGAATGAAGGTGATCTCTTCCCAAACCATACGGTAGCATTCCAGCTGCTTATCGTGCTTAGTGCTAACAATATCATTGTTGGCCTTGACCTGTTTATTGATTTCCGCGATCAGATCATCGAGCTCACCGATCAAGGTCTCTGTATCCAGAAGCTCTACTGGTTTTGCCGGAGCAGAGATTTTCTCGGCAATACACTGTAGGTTCGTTGTGATACGCGTTTCCAGTTGGGCGAGCTTTTTCTCGTATTCCTTGGTATCTACCTTCGGGAAAACATCCGTCAAGTTGGCCTGCAGGAGCGCAAGGAGCTGCTGCATCTTTTCAGTGTATGCGGTCTGAAATGCCTCCAAGGCAGCAATATCCTGCTGATACTCCTCATCAAAACACTCCGCGATATCCTTCTCAAAAGATTCCGGCAGGGTCTGCTGACAGAACGGGCACTTGCCATCTGCATGTTTGGCATACGAAGCGTGGCCGGTTTTTACCCAGTCGGTAGCCTTGATGGCCTTCATAAATCTGGCGAAGTCTGTATCGCTGCTGCTGGTGATTGCCTTTCCCAACAGAGCAAGTCCACTCAGATCATAAACCCCGGTCAGGTCGTCAGAAGATTTGAAGAGGTTATAGCTTCTGGCATTCGGATCATAGGCGATATCATAAAGGGCACTGATCTCTTCGACGGAATGATGAACAGCCGCATGGCGACCGGACAGAACTTCCTCAGAGAACTGGGCCTTTTTCTTTTTTCCATTCTGGGTCTTATCAAACGCCTTACGTACAGTTTCTGTGAAATCCCAGCAGGTCGTCTGGAAAGTCGCCAGCAGCGGCTCCAGTTCGGCCTTTTTCTTATCCCTTTCACCGGCTGCCGCTTTTCCGGCAGTCACTGTATCGTCTCTTTCGGCAGTCTTTTCATTAATCTGTTTGCGAATTTCGACGTTTTCCTCGCTTAGGGTAAACACACCCGGAAGATCCCCGTAAGTGTCGAAGTTGCGAGTGATAAAATCCTGATTGTAGACCAGGATCGTATAGCTGTCCGGATTGACCCCTGCCTGCCAGCGCAGCGCAGATGGGTCCGCGAACGCCTTGGCAACCGTTGATTTACCGGCACCATTTTTCCCAAAGAAGAAGTTGATATAGGTGGGCTGAAACTTCTCGCTGTGGAAAGTGGCCCCATCGAGAGTTATTTCTTCAATTATGCCGTGCATTTTCTCAGTCATGCATCCAGTTCCTCCACAGAAGATTCAGCCTCGTTACTCGGAGATTCTGCCTTCTCTGAGCCATTCGTCGACCTCGGAAATTTTGAATTTGTACCGTTTCCCAGCACGGTAAACTGGGAGTTTTCCGTTCTTGATCCACGTTCTTACCGTGTCGGGACTAACACTGAGGTGTTCAGCTATATCTTCAAGGTTAACCCATTTTTCTGTTGCTTCCTGTACTGCGTTTTCTACTTCGCGATTCATCTCATACCTCCATAGTTCCGGTGGTTAACGCTGCATATTGAATACGGGCACTGGTAACCCTGCTTCGTACAGTTCCTGAATCAGATCCGCTCGCTTTATCGCCCAATGTGTACGGTTCAGTTCATTAAACGAATTGTTGCCATAGAGTCCAAGTTCATCAAGCAGCTCATTTAACCTCTGCTGTACAATGTCACTCTTATAACCACAGAAATAGATTTTCACATCGTTGTCATAGATTTTCACATCAGACACAAATCCGTATATCACACGCTGGTCGTCATCCGCTCTGCCATAAGGTCGGTTCTCTGCCAAGAACAAAGACGGCAGCGTCTTAATCTCCTCGATCATCTCCGGTGTGAGAGCATCAAAGCGTTTCTTTGTCTCATCCGTCATGTACTGGTTCAAGGCCCGCTCACGCGGCACCTTAAAATATGGTTTGTCAAACTCCTCAATTCCAATCACAAAGATGTTGTAATACTCCCGGCTTACATGAAGGGGGACATAAAATGTGCCATTGATGGGTGGCACGGTTGGAGCCTGAACATTGATGTTGACCGTTCCGTAGTTCGGAATTAAAACATTGTCATTGCCCGTCTGAACATAACGATCCTGTCCGGGGACGCTGGGAACAGACGGCTGTACAGTTTGAAGTTTATCGTCCATTCAACGTCCTCCTATTTCTTGTTGATGTTGATGGTCCCGTAGTTAGGAATCACCATGTTGCCATCGCCGTTCTGTTGAATGAAGATGGGATTGTTGTTGACCACCGGTGTTCCGCTTTGCGGTGTTGGCCCGCTTGTCCATTCAGCACGGCTTTGGTATTCAGGCTCCGCTTCGATGATCACTTCGTCCTCTGCTTCGTCTGGAGTCTGGACTTTGGGCATATAAACCTGCAGTCCGTCCAACACACCAGCTCCCATATCAGCTGAGTACTTTCTTGGCCCCCGGTCATTCGACGGGCACCAGCGATCATAGGTAACTTGCCCGATTGAATTATCCGGCTTGTTCACAACCACATAGTGCCAGACACCGAGCAGGAATGCTGGCAGACAAACTTTCGTAAGGTCGCCAAGTGCGGCCTTTTTTGCTTTTTGGCCCTGTTCACCGATATAGAACTCCTCGGCTCCATCAATAGAAGTGTCTTGCTGGATCAGTTCAACCAAAGCTTTTACCAGTAGAGTTGTCCGTCCGACACTCTCACCGAGATCCAGATAGGATTTGGCAAACTCCGTCATAGCCGTGAGCGCTGACTTATAATCCGTCTTCACCCGCGAATCGAATTGTTGGATTGCCCGCCGGTCATCAAAGGGCAGATACGCGCCAGTAGAGACACGACATGCTTTATAGTTGTTCGCTGGTGTCTTTAGAACCTCTTTTCCCGGATTGCTATAGTCCGGGTTTATAACCTGAAGAAGGCCTGCAAGGACCTCCGGGTCCGTCAGGCCATCGCTGTCGCCTTTATAGTGTTCTCGCGCCTTCATCCGCTGCCGCAACGCCTGCAGCACGAGCGTGAAGAAGGTGCCTCCGCATAACCTTGGATAGTCGCTTTTTGTCAATCAAATTCCTCCGATTTTCATCTTTTGACTCTGAACCATGGCGGTCAGTAGTTCTGCTCAATTCCCACCAAACCCCACTAAAACATATTATAACCGAAAAACCTCGAATTTTCAATCATCTGGCGTGAATTCGGCATGTCCAAACAAAGAATTTTTTCGTTTGGACCTTATTAACCTACGCAACTATGGCGGCTGACCTTGTAAACGATTGGATAGCTCTTGCGAGAAATCGCAGGAGCTTTTTCCTTCCTGTGATTTCCGCGAAAACGCAAATCGCAGGAGGAAAAAATCATGCAAAACAACGAGAACAAGGTATACCGCATCTATGAGAAGTCAATGCGTAAGTGGTTCGAGGTTCCCAAGGAGTATTACGAAACCTACGACCGTGAGCGCACTGCTTTCAGGAAACGAATGCAGGATCACGGCCAGTGCTGCTGTCCCAGAAACAAATGGTGGCTGTGCGATATGGTCTGTACGGACTGTGAATTCTGCATGGCGAACACGATCCCCTTGGACGCACCGCAGGGTGATGACGAGGATATTACTCTCAAAGACATCATCCCGGATGGTTCCCCGCTTATTGAAGATGTTGCTGCCGACCGCGACCTTCTGGCCCGTCTGATCAAACGGCTGCGGGAACTCGATCCCGATGCTGATACCATCCTCGCCCTCTGGCAGGAAGATCACACGCTGTCGGACAGAGCGATTGCCAAAGCGCTGGGCCGTCCGCAGCGGACCTTCGCAGATCAGATGAAGCGTTACCGCACTGAGCTGCGCAAGATCCGTGGCTACTAATATAATGTAAGACCCACTTCTGGCTGCCGATCCACGGTGGCCAGAAGTTTTTTCACTTTTTTCGATTTTCCTCCGCTCAAATCCGCCGCCCATCTCCAGAGGAAGGTGTAAGGCATCGACACCGGCCTTTCAGAAACGGAGGTGAGACGACATGGATCACAGCAACCGCAGAGACAGCGACATCGCGTTCGAAGAAATTCTGGTGCTCAACGCGATCAGCCTCGTATCCGCCCGCATGGCGAGAAGGCTGGCTGCCCTTGCCAAACAACGACAATCCGAGGAAGGAGGAAAACGCAATGAGCAAAATGAACGACATGGCTCAGACCATCGAAGAGCTCCGCACTGCTGCAGCCGCAATTACTGATGCCGCCAACTGGCTGGCCCAGCAATTTTCCGGCGAAGACAGCAATCAGCAGCAATCTTCTGAAACTGCTGCTATTAGAGAGGAGCCCAAACCGGTACTGACCTTGGAACAGGTCCGGGCTGTACTGGCGGAAAAGTCCCGCGCTGGACACACCGCCGCCATCCGGGATCTCCTGCAGAAGTACGGTGCATCCAAGCTGTCGCAGGTCGATCCCAAGAACTATGAAGCCCTTTTGAGGGATGCGGAGGTGCTGGACAATGCCACCTAACGGACACGCGCTTCTTTCCGCTTCATCCTCAGACCGCTGGCTCCACTGCCCGCCATCGGCAAGGCTGTGCGAGTCCTACGCGGACAAGGGCAGCGACTACGCCGCCGAGGGCACTGACGCCCATGCGCTCTGCGAGTACAAGCTGCGTAAGGCGCTGGGCATGGAGGCCGAGGACCCCACTGAGAACCTCAGCTGGTTCAATCAGGAGATGGACGACTGCGCCACCGGCTATGCCGCCTTCATCCTCGAACTGGTAGAGGCCGCCAAAGAGACCTGTGCGGACCCGGTGGTCCTGATCGAACAGCGGGTGGACTTCTCCCGCTGGGTGGAACAGGGCTTCGGAACATCCGACGCGATCCTGATCGCAGACGGCACCATGCACGTCATCGACTACAAGCATGGCCTCGGCATCCTGGTATCGGCGGAGGACAACCCGCAGATGAAATGCTACGGACTCGGCGCTTTGGAGCTGTTCGACGGGATCTACGACATCGACACGGTGGCCATGACGATCTACCAGCCCAGACGCCAGAACGTCAGCACCTTCACCCTTTCAAAGGATGATCTGTACCGGTGGGCCGACGAGGTCCTGAAGCCCACGGCAGAGCTGGCCTTCGCCGGTGACGGAAATTTCCTCTGCGGTGAATGGTGCGGCTTCTGCAAGGCGAAGAACGAGTGCCGCGCACGGGCCGAGGCCAATCTGGAACTGGCCCGGTACGACTTCAAGCTGCCGCCGCTCCTGACGGACGAGGACATTGAGGACATTCTCTCCCGCGTGGACGATCTGGTCTCTTGGGCCTCCGACATCAAGGAGTACGCCCTGCAGCAGGCGATCAGCGGGAAGGAATGGCACGGCTGGAAACTGGTCGAAGGCCGGTCCAACCGCAGATACACCAACGAGGCTGCCGTTGAACAGGCAGTCACACAGGCAGGCTACGATCCCTACGAGCGGAAGATCCTCGGCATCACGGCCATGCAGAAGATGCTCGGCAAGGCCCGCTTCGACGAACTACTCACGGCTTACATTGAGAAGCCGCAAGGCAAACCCACGCTCGTTCCGGAAAGCGATAAGCGTCCGGCAATGAACACAGCAAAAAATGATTTTATGGAGGATTACGACAATGACTAAGAATGTAAAACCCAGCAACCCCATGAAGGTTATCACCGGCCCGGAGACCCGTTGGAGCTACGCCAACGTCTGGGAGCCCAAGTCGATCAACGGCGGCACGCCCAAGTACAGCGTCAGCCTGATCATCCCGAAGAGCGACACCAAGACCCTGAAGAAGATTCAGACTGCCATCGAAGCCGCCTACAAGGAGGGCGAGGCCAAACTGAAGGGCAACGGCAAGACCGTCCCGCCGCTCTCGGCCATCAAGAACCCGCTGCGTGACGGCGACACCGAGAGGCCTGACGATCCGGCCTACGCAGGCTGCTACTTCGTCAACGCCAACGCCACCTCGGCTCCTGGTATCGTAGACGTGGACCGCAACCCGATCCTGACCCGCTCGGAGGTTTACTCCGGTGTGTACGGTCGCGCCAGCATCACCTTCTACGCGTTCAACAGCTCCGGCAATCGCGGCATTGCCTGCGGCCTGAACAACCTGCAGAAGGTCCGTGACGGTGAACCCCTCGGCGGCAAGGCCAGCGCTGAGTCTGACTTCGCCACCGACGAAGACGAAGATTTCTTGGATTAATGGAGGTAAAAGACAATGAACGAGATCATGATTTCCACCGTACTCTGTAACATTCTCATCGGCTGCTTCTGCGTCGTCGTCCTCTCTTGGGCGGTGGTCGGCATCCAGACCGTGATCAACGACTTCCGGCGCGAGAAGCGCGAGGAGAAGAAGGCCGCGCAGGATGATGAATACCATCAGAAGCGCATGAACGAACTGGTCCGCTGACAACACGAACACGGGTGGCGGGAGAAATCCTGTCACCCATGTTCCTTATGGAAAGGAAACGCCAATGAAAACCCTCAGTATAGATATCGAGACCTACAGCGACGTGCCTCTCCAGAAAAGCGGTGTATATCGTTACTGCGAGTCTCCCGATTTTGAAATCCTGCTCTTTGGGTACAGCGCTGATGCAGGCCCGGTGCAGGTGGTCGATCTGACCTGCGGAGAGAAGATCCCGGACGATGTGCTGGATGCCCTGACCGACAATGCCGTCACCAAGTGGGCTTTCAACGCCAGCTTTGAACGGGTCTGCCTGTCCCGTTATCTCCGGGATCTGGGGATCGGTCTTGATCCCTTCCATGACAACCATCCTCTGTCACAGGAGATGGCCCGGTTCCTGAATCCGGAAAGCTGGCGCTGCTCGATGGTCTGGGCAGCCACGATGGGACTGCCGCTTTCACTGGAAGGCGTCGGCGCGGTGCTGGGGCTTGAAAAGCAAAAGCTCACCGAGGGAAAGGACCTGATCAAATTCTTCTGTCAGCCCTGCGCTCCGACGAAGGTCAACGGCCAGCGCACCCGGAACCGCCCCTTCCACGCGCCGGATAAGTGGGAATCCTTCAAACGGTATAACCTGCGCGACGTGGAGACCGAGATGGGCATCCAGCAGAAGCTGGCCAAGTTCCCGGTCCCGGATCAAGTCTGGGAGGAATACTTCATCGATCAGGAAATCAACGACCGTGGCGTCCGGCTGGACATGGAACTGGTTCATGCCGCCATTGAAATGGATACCCGGTCCCGGCAGGAGCTGACCACGGCAATGAAGCGGCTGACGTCACTGGAGAATCCCAACAGCGTACAGCAGATGAAGCAGTGGCTCTCTGATAACGGCATGGAGACCGAGTCCCTCGACAAGAAGGCCGTGGCGGAGCTTTTGAAGGACGCGCCGGAAGAACTCCGGGAGGTCTTGTCCCTGCGGCAGCAGCTGGCCAAGTCCTCCGTACGGAAATACCAGGCAATGGAGAATACCGTCTGCTCGGACAACCGTGCCCGTGGCATGTTCCAGTTCTTCGGCGCTGCCCGTACAGGCCGGTTCTCCGGACGGAATATCCAGCTGCAAAATTTACCTCAGAATCACCTCCCGGATCTGGCCGAGGCCCGTGCTCTCGTCCGCGCTGGTGACTTCGATGCCGTAGAGCTCCTGTATGAGGACGTACCGGATACGCTCTCGCAGCTGATCCGGACTGCTTTCATACCCAAGGACGGCACACAGTTTCTGGTGGCGGACTTCTCAGCCATTGAGGCCCGCGTCATCGCCTGGTACGCCGGAGAGGTCTGGCGGCAGAAGGTCTTCGAGAAAGGCGGCGACATTTACTGCGCCAGCGCCAGCCAGATGTTCAAGGTCCCGGTCGAGAAGCACGGGATCAACGGCCACCTCCGGCAAAAAGGCAAAATCGCTGAACTCGCGCTGGGTTACGGCGGCTCGGTTGGAGCCCTGAAGGCGATGGGTGCCATCGAGATGGGCCTGACCGAAGACGAGCTCCCGCCGCTGGTGGATGCATGGCGGCAGTCGAATCCGAACATCGTGAAGTTCTGGTGGGACGTGGATCGGGCCGTCATGGAGGCTGTACGGTATAAGCACACGACCAGCAGCTACGGACTGACCTTCTCCTGCCGGAGCGGGATGCTGTTTATCACGCTGCCCTCCGGAAGGAACCTTGCCTACGTGAAGCCCAAGGTCGGCACGAACAAATTCGGCGGCGAATGCATCACCTACGAAGGAGTCGGTGCAACAAAGAAATGGGAGCGGCTGGATTCCTACGGCCCGAAATTCGTGGAAAACATCGTGCAGGCCACTGCCCGCGATATTCTCTGCCACGCCATGAAGACGCTCCGGTGTTGCAGCATTGTTATGCACATCCACGACGAACTGGTCATCGAGGCCGATCCCCGGATGTCGCTGGATGCCGTGTGTGAGCAGATGGGCAGGACCCCACCGTGGGCAAAAGGCCTTCTGCTCAGGGCTGACGGCTATGCCACACCCTTTTACAAAAAAGATTGATTTTTGCCCGCTCAAATCAGGCGTTCATCTCCAGTGGAAGTTAGAGGTGGACGCCTTTTTCTATGTCCGCCCGGAAAGGAGGATCGCACAGTGACGATCAGCAAGTACAACAGCGAAGGTTATCTGGACCTGACCGCCCACGACGCGCTGACGGCGATTGAACAGGAGCAGCGCTCCCTTCGCGCATTCCGGCCCATCGTGTATATCTGCTCTCCCTATGCCGGAGACATCGCAGCCAACACCGAGGCCGCAAGGCGCTACAGCCGTTTTGCCGTCGAGGCCGGTTACATCCCCATCGCGCCGCACCTGCTGTTCCCGCAGTTTCTGAATGATGCCGATCCGGACGAGCGTGAGCTTGGACTGTTCTTCGGGAACGCCCTCATGAGCAAGTGCTCGGAGATCTGGGTATTCGGCAGCCGCATATCTGCGGGCATGCAAACAGAGATCAACCGCGCCAAGTGGAAGAATTACCGCTTGCGCTACTTCACCGAAAACTGTCAGGAGGTTTGAGACTATGTATGAAATCAAGGAAAAACGCCGTATGCTGCCGGACGGCACAGAGATCACGACCTATACCCGTGACGTAGTGAGCGCCAATATTCTCGAAGTGGAGGCTGGCACCACCGGCTTCATGGGCGGCGACACCGGCCACGGCGGACGCACCTATTTCCGCATTCAGGATGAAGGCAGCACAGACATGAAGATTAACACCTACGTTGATCGGTTCGGCTGCAGAGGCTTCGAGGTATTCCTCGGCGGTGACTGCGAACTGGAAACCACGATCCGCGCCCTCAAGTTCATCACCAAGGTGCTGGAGGAGGAATCTCAGGAGGTGTACAACTGATGTTCACGATCTATAGTGCCGACGTTACCGGCAATCCCGGCAACTGCTCCTACCCGCACAAACATGTCATTCTGGACGAGGCCAGTCTGAAGGCCGCCATCAGCCATGACTATGTGTGCGCGGAATACCGGAACAGCTACCGTAACGGCGACAACTTCATCGGCAGCGACTGTCTGCCCGTGGACTGTGACAATGACCACACTGAGGACCCTGCCGGTTGGAAAACGCCGGAGGACGTCATGGAGGCTTTCCCCGGTGTGACCTTCGCCATCCATTACAGCCGCTTCAATATGCGGGAGAAAAACGGGAAACCGGCGCGGCCCAAGTTCCACGTCCTGTTTCCTATCGACTATGTTACCGACGCTGCCCTGTACAGCGACATGAAGAAGCTGGTCAACTCCATCTTCCCGTACTTCGATACCAAGGCGCTGGATGCCGCCCGCTTCTTTTTCGGGACCAGCGCTGCGGATGTCGCCATCTATCCGGGCCGCATGACCCTGACGGAATTTCTGGAGGAAGACGCTTTTGACGACGATATGCCGGACGGTCAGTATGACGGCAACACCGTCATTCCCGAGGGCAGCCGCAATGCCACCATGTCCCGCTTTGCCGGTCGTGTCATCAAGAAGTACGGCGATACGGAGGAAGCCTACCAGGCCTTTCTCGATGAAGCGGCAAAGTGCGTCCCGCCGCTGGAGGCGTCGGAGCTGTCCACCATCTGGCACAGCGCCCAGCGCTTCTTCGCCCGCATCCGCCAGCAGGACGGCTACGTGCCCCCGGATGTCTACAACGATCCGGCCAGCTATAAGCCAGAGGACTATTCCGACGTCGGGCAGGCCGAGGTGCTGACCAAGTTCTTCTCCAAAGAGCTGCGCTACTCCCCGGCGACTCACTTCATCCGCTACAGCGATCATTACTGGCAGGAGTCTGAGCCCGGTGCACAGGCTGTTGCCCACGAGCTGACTCGACGCCAGATGAAGGAAGCCGGTCGGGACCTGCTCTCCGCGCTGGAGAAGATGAAGAATACCGGAGCCCAGACGATCCTCGACGGCACCACCAAGAGCAAGGCCGAGCAGCTGATGAGCGACGAGCAGCTGAAGGCCTATCAGGAGTTCCTCGCCGCGCAGGCCTACAGGTCCTTTGTCATCAAGCGCCGGGACTCCAAATACATCACTTCCACGCTGAAGGAGTCCCATCCGATGCTGGAGATCTCGCCGAGAGATCTGGACGCCGACTGCTTTGCGCTCAACACCCCGGAAGCCACCTATGACCTGCGTCTGGGCATGGCCGGTGCGCGGGAGCATTCCCCGGAGGACTTCATCACGAAGATCACCTCCGTCACCCCCGGCTCAAAGGGCCAGCAGATCTGGCGGGACTGCCTCGACCTTATCTTCCAGCGCAATCAGGAGCTGATCGACTACGTTCAGATGATCTGCGGACTGGCCGCCATCGGCAAGGTCTACGTGGAGGCGCTCATCATCGCTTACGGTGATGGCCGCAACGGCAAGTCCACCTTCTGGAATGCGATCTCCCGCGTGCTGGGCCTGTACAGCGGTAACATCTCCGCTGACACCCTGACCGTGAATTGCCGCCGGAACATCAAGCCGGAGATGGCCGAGGTCAAGGGCAAGCGGCTCCTGATCGCTGCCGAAATGCAGGAAGGTGCCAGACTCAATGACTCCACCGTCAAGCAGCTCTGCTCTACGGATGACGTATTTGCGGAAAAGAAGTACAAGGACCCGTTCTCCTTCAAGCCCTGCCACACGCTGGTGCTCTATACCAACCACCTGCCGAGGGTCAGCGCTTCCGATGACGGTATCTGGCGCAGGTTGATCGTCATCCCGTTTAACGCCAAGATCACCGGCAAGAGCGACATCAAGAATTACGGCGAGTACCTGTATGACAACGCGGGTGAGAGCATTCTGGCGTGGGTGATCGAGGGTGCCAAAAAGGTCATCGAGCTGGAGTACCAGATTCCCGTGCCGGAGTGCGTTCAGGACGCGATCCGCGAATACCGCAGCCAGAACGACTGGTTCGGGCACTTCATCGAGGACAAGTGTGACACCGGCGATGACTATAAGGAAAGCTCCTCGTCCCTCTACCAGGCGTATCGGAACTACTGCATCGATACCAACGAGTATGTACGCAGTACGGCGGACTTCTACTTCGCCTTGGAAAGCGCTGGCTTTGAGCGCGTAGTCCTGAACCGGAAGCGGTATTTCAAGGGGCTGCGTATCCGCACGGAGGACGATGCCGGAGATGATTTCCTGACTTAAGGGCATGGGATGACAAGGTGTATCAAGGTCTTTTACAAAAATTCTCTAAGGCCAATAAAAATAGCCCTAAGAAAAAGTTCTGAAATGGCATTGATACACCTTGCACGTCCCGGATTCAAGCCCTGATGGGAGGCAAGTATGAGAGAAAAGCAGATAGAAAACAAATTAGCGACAGAGGCAAAAAAGCTCGGCGGGATTGCGCTGAAGTTCGTGTCCCCGAGCTTCGACGGAATGCCCGACCGCCTCATTTTAATACCTGATGGCCATATCGCTTTCGTGGAACTGAAGGCCCCCGGCAAAAAGCCACGCCCGCTCCAGCTGGCAAGGCACCGGCTCCTGCGGTCACTGGGCTTTCGGGTATACGTCATCGACAGCGTGGAGCAGATCGGAGGGATGCTGGATGAAATTCGCACCTCATGATTATCAGGCCTACGCCATCGATTACATCGAGACCCACCCCGTGGCCGCAGTCCTGCTCGATATGGGTCTGGGCAAGACGGTGATCTCCCTGACTGCCATCGCGGACCTATTGTTTGACAGCTTCGTGGCCCACCGCGTACTGGTGATCGCGCCGCTGCGTGTGGCCCGCGATACTTGGCCCGCCGAGATTGACAAGTGGTCCCATCTGCAGCATCTGACCTATACCGTGGCTGTCGGCACCGCCAAGGAGCGCCGCGCCGCCCTGATGCAAAGCGCGGACATCACGATCATCAACAGGGAGAACCTCAGCTGGCTGATCGAGGACAGCGCCATTCCCTTCGACTACGACACCGTGATCGTGGACGAGCTCTCGTCCTTCAAGAACCACCAGTCCAAGCGGTTCAAAGCCTTGCTGCGTGTCCGGCCTACGGTAAAAAGGATCATCGGCCTGACCGGCACGCCCAGTTCCAATGGCCTTATGGACCTGTGGGCAGAGTTCCGGCTGCTGGATATGGGACAGCGCCTCGGACGCTTTATCACTCAGTACCGCAACACCTACTTCATGCCCGACAAGCGCAACGGTGAGATCATCTACTCCTACAAGCCGCTGCCCTTCGCGGAGGACGCGATCTACCGGAAGATCTCGGATATCACGATCTCCATGAAGTCCACCGATCACCTGAAGATGCCGGAACTGGTTTCTACCCAGTACGAGGTGCGCCTCTCCGACGCGGAGGCTGAGCGGTATGCGGACCTGAAGCAGGAACTGATCCTGCAGCTGCCGGACGGCGAGGTCACTGCCGCCAATGCCGCTGCCCTGACCGGAAAGCTGGCCCAGCTGGCCAACGGTGCGATCTATGCCGACACCGGCGAGGTGGTCGAGTTCCATGAGCGGAAGCTGGATGCTCTGGAGGACATCATCGAAAGCGCGAACGGCAAACCCCTGCTGGTGGCTTACTGGTTCCGGCATGACCTGCAGCGGATCAGGGAACGCTTCGATGTCCGGGAGCTGAAGTCCAGCAAGGACATCGCCGACTGGAACGCCGGGAAGATCCCCGTTGCCGTGATCCATCCCGCCTCTGCCGGTCATGGTCTCAACCTGCAGGCCGGTGGCTCCACCCTCGTATGGTTTGGCCTGACCTGGTCCTTGGAGCTCTACCAGCAGACCAACGCCCGCCTGTGGAGACAGGGTCAGAGCGCCGGGACCGTAGTGATCCAGCACATCGTCACCAAGGGAACCATTGACGAGCGCATCCTGAAAGCTCTGCAGGCCAAGGACAGAACGCAGGCCGCCCTGATCGAGGCGGTCAAAGCGGACCTGAAAATCAGATGACAACATTCGACAATCTTCGACAATCCGTGCCAATCCGAGGGAACACTTATCGGAGGTACAGGAATGGACCCTTATCAGGAGCTTGCAAACGCCATCGTGCTGCAGGCGGTGAAGGACTACCGCATGACGGACGATGAGCAGGAACTGAAAGAAATAGAACGCTTCTTCCGTTCCGGCTGGTTTGGAGTGCTGACCAAAGTGGACCCAGACCTCCTGATCACTAACCTGCGGAAGGAGAAAAAGCAATATGACTACTAAGGCATATCTGGGTCAGGCACGGTTTCTGGACATGCGGATCAAGTCAAAGATACAGCAGATCGATTCTCTGAGGGAGCTGGCCACCAGCTGCACGGCGGTTCTGTCGGACATGCCGCGCAATCCCAACCACGGCGCGTCCAAGGTGGAAAGCTGTGTCCTGAAGATCATCGAAGTGCAGGAAGGCCTGAAAGATGACATCGACGCGCTGGTGGAACTGAAGAAAGAAATCATGGCCACCATCCACGCCGTGGAGGACGTGGAGCTCCAGACCCTGCTGGAAAAACGATATCTCTGTTTCCTGTCTTGGGAGCGGATCGCCGTGGAAATGCACTACAGCATCCAGCATATTTACCGGATGCACGACGCGGCACTGGCTGCGGTGACGGAAATTCTCGCTGGCCGCTCAGCATGAGAGGAAATGAGAGAGATTGAGAGTCGCCTCTTATGATAGGATTAAGATGCGAAAATCGAAGGTCAGGACCGGGCAACCGGCTCTGGCCTTTTCTATTGGAGGCGAGCAATGCCGTACAGGAAGGTCGGGTACGCCGAGCAGATCTGGTACATGCTCCGCTGGAAGTTGAAGGAGGTGTTCCCGATGCCGAGGTTCCCGGACCACCCCTGCAGGCATCCCGGCTGTCCCAAGCTGGTGCCCAAGGGAAAGAAATACTGTGACGAACACATCGCACTGCACCCGGAGGAAGTCCGGTCCGCTGCCGCTCGTGGTTACAACGCACGCTGGCGACGGCTCTCGAAGCTGTTTCTTCTGACGCACCCACTGTGTGTGGAGTGTCAGAAGGAAGGCAAGTACATCAAGGCGACAGTCGTCGATCACATAAGGCCGCACCGTGGTGCCCCGGAGCTCTTCTGGGACCCGGACAACTGGCAGGCGCTCTGCAAACATCATCATGATGTGAAGACGCGCAACGAAGATCAGTACCCTGTATATCACTACTGATTTCCGACCGGGAGGGGCGGTCAAAATCTCTACGAGGCGACTCCCCACAGACCGCCGCCCCCTCTTTTACGCAAAAAATCCGGTTCAAACAGGGTATTAACCCCTGAGCCATCGAAAGGACGGTGAAAACGTGGCTAAAGACGGTACAAACAGAGGCGGCAGACGCGTCCGTGCAGGCGATAAACCGGATGCTCTTGCCGATAAAATCGCTCGTGGCAAAGCCGCGCAGGTCATGGACCTTCCAATCACCGAGCTCGATGGTACGGATGACCTTGGACCGGTCGCGGATCTGTCCGGAGCGGATATGCCACACCCCAGCGACTACCTGTCCGCCAAGCAGCGTGACGGTGAACCGCTCGGCGCGGACATCATATTCAATGAAACAATCCGCTGGCTGAAGGAACGCGGCTGCGACCGGCTGGTCAATCCCCGGCTGGTGGAAAGCTACTCCGAGGCCTTTGCCCGGTATATCCAGTGTTCAGAGGCGGTCAGCAGCTATGGCCTCCTCGGCAAGCACCCCACTACGAAGGCACCCATCGCCAGTCCCTTCGTACAAATGATGCTCAGTTTCCAGAAACAGGCCAACCTGCTCTGGTACGAGATATTTGACATCGTGAAGCAGAACTGCACCACGGCCTACGAGGGCTCCCCGCAGGATGACGCGATGGAAAAACTGCTCAGATCAAGGAGTAAAAAGCGATGATAGAAAAAGTCAATCCGAGCCACCCGGACAAGGTGGCAGACCGCATCGCCGGTGCCATCGTAGACCTCGCATATCGGACGGAGCATGATCCGAAGATCGCTGTGGAAGTCCTGATCGGCCACGGCAGATGCCATGTGATTATTGAGACCACGGCTGTGCTCGACGAAGACGCGATCACGGATGCCATCAACAGGATCGCAGGTGACGTCACGCCGGACATCCAGATCGTCCCGCAGGATACGCACCTCTCTGAGAACCAGGCAGAGGGCCTGCGCTGCGGAGACAACGGTATCTTCAAGGGAATGCCGCTGACGCCGGAACAGAAACAGCTCTCAGCCATTGCCCGCAGAATTTATGAGAAATACACATCTGACGGGAAGTACATTCTGGACGGCATCCGCCTGATCCTCTGCCAGAGCAACGCTCCCACTAAGGAACTGGCCAAGGACTATCCCGGCGCGGAGATCAACCCGCTCGGCGACTGGACCGGTGGCACGAATGTAGATACCGGCGCTACCAACCGGAAGCTCGGCAGTGACATGGCCGACTCCGTGACCGGTGGCGGCCTGCACGGCAAGGACCTGTCCAAGGCCGATGTATCCGTCAACATCCACGCCTTCCTGAAAGCCCAGCGTACCGGCGAGCCCGTGGAGCTCTGCTGCGCCATCGGCGACGATACCGTGGACGGTCTTCCATTTCCGGATATCGTGGAGGAAGCGCGGAACTACATTCTCTCTATCGGCGGCTTCGAGAAGTTTGCCGAATGGGGCCTGTATTGAGGTGACCGCTATGGCAAAGACGACAACCGAGATGAAGCTGGTCTCCATCGACAAGCTCATCCCTTATGTGAATAACGCACGAACCCACTCGCCGGAGCAGATCAACAAGCTCCGGTCTTCTTTACGGGAATTTGGCTTCGTCAACCCCGTAATCATCGACCAGAACTACAACGTGGTCGCTGGTCATGGGCGGCTGATGGCTGCGCGTGAGGAAGGCTTCACCGAAGTGCCCTGCGTGCTGGTGGACTACCTGACCGATGCCCAGCGCAAAGCCTACATCCTCGCGGACAACCGCTATGCCGAGGATGCGGGCTGGGACGAGGAAATGCTGCGCGTCGAGATTGAAGCCCTGCAGGAGCAGGCGTTTGACCTGTCCCTGACCGGCTTTGATGCAGACGAGTTGGCTGACCTGTTCGCGGATGACGAGGAAGAAACCAAGGACGACGACTTCGACCTCACCGCCGCACTGGAGAAGGCATCATTCGTGGAACCCGGCGACCTCTGGACCGTGGGCAAGCACCGCCTGCTCTGTGGTGACGCCACCAAGGCTGAGGATGTAGAACGGCTCATGGACGGCAAACGCGCCAACCTGATCGTGACGGACCCGCCCTACGGCGTTTCCTTCAAGAGTTCCAGCGGCCTTGCCATCCAGAACGATTCCATGAAGGGCGACGAGTTCTACCAGTTCCTTCTGGCAGCGTTTCAGGCAATGGCCGATGTTCTGGAAAAAGGCGGTGCCGCTTATGTGTTCCACGCGGACACTGAAGGGCTCAACTTCCGAAAGGCCTTCATTGATGCCGGATTCCATCTGGCCGGTGTCTGCATCTGGGTGAAGAACAGCCTCGTGCTGGGCCGCTCAGATTATCAGTGGCAACATGAGCCGGTGCTCTACGGATTCCTACAGAACGGAAAGCATCCGTGGTACGCCGACCGGAAACAGACCACGATCTGGAACTACGACAAGCCCAAGCGCAACGAGAACCACCCGACCAGCAAGCCGCTGGACCTGCTGGCTTATCCGATCACCAATTCTTCGCAGGTCAACAGCGTCGTGATCGACACGTTCGGCGGCAGCGGTTCCACCATGATGGCCTGCGAACAGACCGGTCGCATTTGCTACATGATGGAGCTTGATCCGAAGTACGCCTCCGTTATCCTCCGGCGCTACGTTGAGGACTTCGGCGGTGCCGATCAGGTATATGTGGAACGCGACGGTAAGAAGCTCAGGTACGCCGATCTGGTGAAGGAAGTCGAGACCAGATCGTAAGATGCACAACGTCTCCGACCGGTGTTTGTGTAATAGGTAGAATGTCCCGGAAGGCCTGAAAATATGCGGTTTTTTCGAGATATATAACTTGCTATTTCAGGCCTTTAGAGTGATTAATACACTACCCGGAGGGAACAGGCCCACGGGAAACCAAACACCATAACGGAGGTACATACCATGATGAACATCAGACTTGCAACCGAGAACAGAAAAGCCGCCGCGCTGAGGCTGGCGGAGATCACCGGCGAGACTTCCCGCTACACCAAGGTTCCCAGATGCGCCTACCAGGTCGGCCCCTTCTTCTTCGAGAAGGACGGCACGGTCACGGTACCGGAGGACGCGGATTTCACGCCGCTGCGCACGCTGGCCGATGAAGGCCTGTTGGAGCCCTTCGAGGCAGAAGCCGAGCCGCAGTCGCAGGAAGATACCACGGCGGCCACGGAGCCCGACGACGCGGACAGCGCCACCGAAAACGCGGATGCCCTGACGATCTCCCTGCCGATGGACGGCTTCAACCCGGATTCCCTTGACCGGCTCATCAAGCTGGTCGACAGCAAGACCACCCTGATCAAGAAGGCGCTGGGTGCCACACGCCTGACGATCCGCAGGGATGGCGACCGGGTTTCCTTCCCTTGGTGGGACACGATGCCGGAAGCCGACGAGGTACAGACCTACATGAGCTTCATCACCGCCCTCTGCAAGATGGCGAAAGAAGCCCAGCGGGTCACCGCCAAGGAAACTGAGGTTGAAAGCGAAAAGTACGCCTTCCGGTGCTTCCTCCTCCGACTGGGCTTCATCGGCAGCGCCAGCAAAGCCCAGCGCAAAATCCTGATGCGCAGGCTTTCCGGCACCGCCGCCTTCCCGAACAAGGAAAAGGCCGATGCCTTCAGCGCCGCACAGAAGGCCAAGCGGGATGCCGCCAAAGCCGCCGAGACCGAGGAGGTGGCAGCATGCGAATGATCCGACCTGAGCAGCTCAAGCACCTGCGGGAAACCTACCCGACCGGGACCCGCGTGGAACTGGTCCAGATGGACGACGCGCAGGCACCGCCCATCGGCACAAAAGGCACCGTCACCGGTGTGGACGACACAGGCAGCCTCCTGGTCGACTGGGACAACGGCTCCGGCCTGAACGTGATCTGGGGAGTCGACGTGGTCCGGAAGGTTCCGAGCATGACGGATACGATCCGCGAGCAGATCCTCGCGATCCGGGACACCGGTCTCACAAACATGTTCGACGTCCCGATGGTCCAGCGGCTTGCCAACGACCGAGGCTACTACGAACTGGTCTGCTACCTCGAAGAACACCGCAGGGAGTACGCGCACTTCATCATGACCGGCGAGGCTGAATAACGGCTTCCAGCCAGAAGAGCCAGAAGGCTCTTTTGGTCGTATAGTACACAATTTCAGGCGCTGATATTTGTCGATTATATGTGTGGAAATCTCGCAGATATAACTTGCTATATTCCCCGTTTAGAGTGATATATACAGTACCCCAAGGGGAAAACACGAAAAACGGAGGAAAACCACCATGACGATCAACGAAGCAATGAGAACCTACCGCCTGCCGAACCCCAGCACCCCGGAAGACCTCGAATGCCGCTGGAGCAAGATCCTGAACTTCGGAGACAAGGTCATCCTCGCCGGGTACTACTACAACGGCAAAAACAAGCCCTGCTACTTCGGAGCTACCTACGAATTCCTGACCGACGACACCACCTGCGAGGGCACGGTTGGCCTGCGGGCCGCCAGCGAGGTCGAATTCGAGGACGACGGACACGCCATTCTCTGGGCGATGCAGCAGTAAGGAGGTCAACGCCATGATGAACGCAAACAACGCCTACTTCGAGAACCTGAAGCGTATCGGCCACGAATGGGAGGCCGCCCGCGTCGAGCGGAAGAACCGCAAGCAGCAGATCATCGACACCCTCGGCTGGGACAGCAACGAGCTGAAGGCCTGGTACGAGGAAGATGCAGCCGCCAAGTTCCCCTTTGAATCCGGCGTCAGCAAGGCCTACCGCGCATGGGCGCAGAGCCTTTCCCGGAAAGAGGACGAGCTGGAGATGGACGATTTCCTCTGGGACAAGGAGGTCGCGGACTTCATCGAAGCCCTCCGCAGCGCCGGGATCGAGACCTTCGTGTACACCAACCAGAGCACGGCGGTGATGGAAAACCTCCACGCCTTTGCCGCACAGGGCTGCACGATGATGGGCCTTTGCACCATCACACGGCAGGAAACCCGCTGGGGCGACGAAGAGCCGACCGAGGTCATGGGCATCCGCTTCCGCATAAGCTGAAAGCCGCTGGAAAACCCAGCCGCCACCGGAGCCGAAAGGCTCTGTTGGTCGTTCATAATGTGCACAAATCCGGCCTCAAAGATTTGTGTAGATTATGGCCGATTATATCGCAGATATAACTTGCTATATCCTCCGTTTAGAGTGATATATACACTACCGAAAGGGAAACCGGACGGAAAACAAAAACGGAGGTACGCCACCATGACGAACGCTTACGAACTGAGAAAACACTTCTTCCTCGAAGACTACAACACCGCGATCCTGCGGGAGGACTTCGAAGCCTTCTTCACCAAAACGAAAGAAAAGGTCACCTTCACCTTCGGCGGCTGGGACGGCAAGAGCTACGACGGCGAGAGCCGCACGGCCAGCGTTTACCGCACCAGCATCCCCGGCTTCGAAAGCGTCAGGCTGATCAAGGTCGGCAAGGGCCTGCACTACATCGAAGAGGATCACGAGGTCCTCGAAAAGGCCACCGGCGAGTACCACAAGCGGGCCAGCTGGCTGGTCGACGTCAAGAAGGCTTAAGGAGGTGCCGACCATGAAGTACGCAAGAAGAGACGCCACCATTTACACCGATCTGGAACCCATCGACCGAAACGATCCGGACAGCGCAAACAGCGCCATCGAGTACGGCCTGCCGACTGGCTTTTCCGGCAAGGCACATGCCTGCTGGGAATACTTCTCCGGAGCAGCCTACCTCTTCGAATACAAAGGCCAGCTGGTGATCACCGACGAGAGCCTTGAACTGACCGAGTACGGCGACGGCAGCCACGAAGCACCCTTTGGCGCACCGAGAGGCACCTTCGACACTTGGGAGGAAGTTGAGGAATGGCTCGAAGCGGTCTACGATGACCTGATGGAGGAAGGCATCCTGTAAACGAAACCACCTGATTTGAATATCAGCGGGAACGGCCCATCCGGGCTGTATCTCGTTATCCGAAGATCCGCAAGGGTCTATTTTTTATGCCTTGAGGAGGTGAGAATTTGCGAAAACTGAAGAAGTACAAGCCGACCGCCTTCAAGGCCAAGGACTCCTACTACGATGAGGACGCTGCGGATTTCGCAGTCGCCTTCATCGAAAACCTCTGCCATACCAAGGGCACGTGGGCCGGAAAGCCCTTCGAGCTGATTGACTGGCAGGAACAGATCATCCGGGACCTGTTCGGCATTCTGAAGCCCAACGGCTACCGGCAGTTCAATACGGCCTATGTGGAGATACCGAAGAAAATGGGCAAGTCCGAACTGGCCGCTGCGGTAGCGCTGCTGCTCACCTGCGGCGACGGTGAGGAACGCGCCGAGGTCTATGGCTGCGCGGCTGACCGTCAGCAGGCTGCCATCGTGTTCGACGTGGCCGCCGACATGGTACGAATGTGTCCAGCGCTGAACCGGCGCGTGAAAATACTGGCTTCCCAGAAGCGGATCATCTATCTGCCGACGAACAGCTTCTACCAGGTGCTGTCGGCAGAGGCCTATTCCAAGCACGGCTTCAACATCCATGGCGTCGTATTCGACGAGCTGCATACCCAGCCCAACCGGAAGCTCTTTGATGTCATGACCAAGGGCTCCGGCGATGCCCGCATGCAGCCGCTTTACTTCCTGATCACAACGGCGGGAACGGACACCCACTCCATCTGCTACGAGACCCACCAGAAAGCCAAGGACATCCTCGAAGGCCGGAAGATCGATCCGACCTTCTATCCGGTGATCTACGGCGCGGATGAATCCGAGGACTGGACGGACCCGAAGGTCTGGAAAAAGGCCAACCCGTCTCTTGGCATCACGGTCGGGATCGATAAGGTCCGGGCAGCCTGTGAATCGGCGCGGCAGAATCCCGGCGAAGAAAACGCCTTCCGGCAGCTCCGATTGAACCAGTGGGTCAAGCAGGCTGTGCGCTGGATGCCGATGGAAAAATGGGATGCCTGCGCCTTCCCGGTAAGCGAGGAAGATCTGGAAGGCCGGGTCTGCTACGGCGGCCTCGACCTCTCGTCCACTTCGGATATCACTGCCTTCGTGCTGGTGTTCCCACCTGTGGATGAGGATGACCGGTACACTATTCTCCCGTATTTCTGGGTGCCGGAGGATACGCTGGACCTGCGCGTCCGGCGCGATCACGTGCCCTATGAGGTCTGGGAGCGACAGGGCTTCCTGATGACCACCGAGGGCAACGTCATTCACTACGGCTACATCGAGAAGTTCATCGAGCGTCTCGGAGAAAAGTTCAACATCCGGGAGATCGCTTTCGACCGCTGGGGAGCCATCCAGATGGTCCAGAACTTGGAGGGCATGGGCTTTACCGTTGTGCCATTCGGTCAGGGCTTCAAAGACATGTCCCCTCCGACGAAGGAACTTATGAAGCTGGTGCTGGAAAAGCGGATCGCCCACGGCGGGCATCCGGTCCTGCGGTGGATGATGGACAACATCTATATCCGCACCGATCCGGCTGGCAATATCAAAGCAGACAAGGAACGCTCCACGGAAAAGATCGACGGCGCGGTCGCCACCATCATGGCGCTCGACCGGGCGATCCGCTGCGGGAACGTCTCCACCGCCTCTGTATACGACGACAGGGGCATTTTATTTATCTGAGAAAGGACGGTGATCAACAATGGGAATCTTAAGCGGCCTCTTCCATTCGAGGGATAAGCCCACAAACGCGACCTCCGGCAGCAGCTACCGGTTTTTCCTCGGCGGCAGTACCTCCGGCAAAGCTGTGACAGAACGCTCCGCCATGCAGATGACCGCCGTTTATTCCTGTGTCCGGATACTCGCGGAGGCTATCGCAGGGCTCCCGCTGCACCTGTACACCTACAAGGATGACGGCGGCAAGGAAAAAGCCATCGGGCATCCGCTGTACCTACTGTTGCACGACGAGCCCAACCCGGAGATGAGCTCCTTCGTCTTCCGGGAAACGCTGATGACACACCTGCTCCTCTGGGGCAATGCCTACGCGCAGATCATCCGGAATGGCAAAGGCGAGGTCGTGGCGCTGTATCCGCTCATGCCAAATCGCATGACGGTGGACCGGGATTCTTCAGGGCAGCTTTTTTACAGCTACCAGATGAACAACACGGATGCGCCGACCATGAAAGCAGGAACCGTGATCCTGAAGCCCTCGGACGTGCTGCACATCCCCGGCCTCGGCTTTGACGGCCTTGTTGGATACAGTCCGATTGCGATGGCCAAGAACGCCATCGGCCTTGCCATCGCTACCGAGGAATACGGTGCTAAGTTCTTCGCAAATGGTGCGACACCAGGTGGCCTGTTGGAGTATCCCGGCACGGTGAAAGACCCAGATCGCGTCCGCGAGAGCTGGAACAAGGGCTTCTCCGGAAGCCAGAACGCCGGGAAGGTCGCCATTTTGGAGGAAGGCATGAAGTACACGCCGATCTCCATCGCGCCGGAACAGGCGCAGTTTCTGGAAACACGCAAATTCCAAATCAATGAAATCGCTCGAATTTTCCGGGTACCGCCACACATGGTCGGCGATCTGGAGAAGTCGAGCTTTTCTAATATTGAGCAGCAATCGCTTGAGTTTGTGAAGTACACGCTGGACCCGTGGGTGGTGCGCTGGGAACAGTCCCTGTCACGCGCCCTGTTCACGCCGGAGGAAAAGAAACGGTACTTCTTCAAATTCAACGTGGAAGGCCTGCTGCGCGGCGATTACCAGAGCCGCATGAACGGGTACGCCACCGCGAGGCAGAATGGCTGGATGTCCGCCAACGACATCCGTGAGCTGGAAAACCTCGACCGCATCCCTGCGGAGGACGGCGGCGACCTGTACCTCATCAACGGCAATATGCTCCCGCTGGTCCACGCAGGAGCTTTTGCAGATATCGATTCGGGAAAGGAGGATACGGAATCCGATGAACCCACAGAAGAAATTTTGGAAGTGGAGAAATCAGGCAGACGGAGAACCGGAAGCACGAGTCCTTGAGCTCTACGGCACTATCGCCTCGGAGAGCTGGTTCGACGACGACGTCACACCTCAAATGTTCAAGGATGAGCTGTTCGCCGACGACGGCGACGTGGTCATCTACCTGAACAGTCCGGGCGGCGACTGTATCGCAGCCAGTCAGATCTACACGATGCTCATGGACTATCGCGGCAATGTCACCATCAAGATCGACGGTATCGCGGCATCTGCAGCGTCCGTCATTGCGATGGCAGGCACATCCGTCCTGATGGCTCCCACAAGCCTCATGATGATCCACAATCCCATGACCGCAGCCTTCGGCAGCAAGGACGAGATGGAAAAGGCCATCGAAATGCTGGAGGAGGTCAAGGAAAGCATCATCAACGCCTACGAGCTTCGGACCGGCTTGTCCCGCGCCCGGATCTCCCATCTCATGGACAGTGAGACATGGATGAACGCAAAACGCGCCATCGAGCTCGGCTTTGCAGACGGCATGCTCACAGACGAGAAGGTCATGGCAGAGATGCCCGCCTTCGAGTTTTCCGACCGGGCTGTCGAGGCCGCACTGATCAACAAAATCACTGCCAAGACCCGGAAGGATACCCCGGTAAACAAGCTGGAACCGGAGACGGAGCCCAAAGAGCTCCCGCAGCCGGAACCCGCTCCCAAACATGGCCGTTCCGTCGATGAGCTGATGGAGCGGCTTCATCTTTTGAACAATTAAGGAGGATACCTACCATGACTATCATTGAACTTCGCAACAAGCGTGCCCAGAAGCTGGCTGCTGCCAAGGCCTATCTGGAAGCAAAGCGCACCCCGGACGGCTTCCTCTCCGAAGAGGACGACGCCACCTACACCAAGCTGGAGACTGAGATCACGAACCTCGGTAACGAAATCGCTCGCATGGAGCGTCTGGAGGCTCTGGATAACGAGCTGTCCAAGCCGGTGAACACCCCGATCACGGAGAAGCCTGCGGCTCCCGCCAAGATGGATACCAAGACCGGTCGTGCATCCGATGCCTATAAGAAGGCGTTCTGGAACGTCACCCGCCATAAGGATTCCATGACACCGGAGATGAAAAATGCTCTGCAGGAAGGCGTGGATTCTGAGGGCGGCTACCTCGTTCCTGACGAATTCGAGCGCACCCTCGTGCAGGGTCTGAACGCTGCCACTGTGATCCGTGCCAACGCTCATGTCATCACCACTTCCAGCGGCCTGCACAAGATCCCTGTTGTCGCCTCTCACGGCTCTGCCGCTTGGATCGATGAGGAAGGTGCCTATACCGAAAGCGACGACGTCTTCGGTCAGGTACAGCTGGATGCCCACAAGGTCGGCACCATCATCAAGGTCTCTGAGGAGCTCCTGAACGATGCCGCCTTTGATCTGGAAGGCTATATCTCTTCCGAGTTCTCCCGTCGTATCGGTGACAAGGAGGAAGAAGCGTTCCTCACCGGCAATGGCTCCTCCAAACCCACCGGCATCCTCAATGCTACGGGCGGCGGCGAGGTAGGCGTTACTGCCGCCAGTGCCACCGCCATCACCGCTGATGAGCTGATTGACCTGTACTTCAGCCTCAAGGCTCCGTACCGCAAGAACGCGATCTGGGTGCTGAATGACACGACCGTCAAGCTCGTCCGCAAGCTGAAGGACAACAACGGTCAGTACCTGTGGCAGCCCGCCCTCCGCGACGGAGACGTTCCCACGATCCTCGGCAGACCGTACTTCACTTCCGCGTACATGCCGGAAGCGGCTGCCGGTGAAAAGACCGTCATCTTCGGTGATCTGAACTACTACTGGATCGGCGACCGTCAGGGCATCACCTTCAAGCGCCTGAACGAGCTGTTCGCCGGTAACGGTCAGGTCGGCTTCCTCGCCTCCAAGCGTCTGGACGGCAAGACTGTCCTGCCGGAGGCGATCAAGGTCCTGCAGCAGAAAGGTACCGCTCAGTCCGGTTCCTGATAACGGAAAGGAGGCTGCCTCATGACACTGATTTCGCTTGATGAAGCCAAGACGTACCTCCGGGTGGATTCTGCGGATGAGGATGCTGTGATCAGCAGCCTCCTCTTAGCATCCATCCGCCTGTGCATGGATGTCGCCAGACTGTCACCGGAGCGGTGGGCCGAGATCAATGATGGTCCCGGCCCTTCTTCGTCGTTTCCTGATCTGGGACTTCCTCCACGGGAAGATCGGAAATGCCTATGGCGCTGCCGGTATGATGGGCAACCTCTACGCGGAGTCTGCGCTCAGGCCCAACAACCTGCAGAACACCTACGAGAAAAAGTTCGGCATGACCGACGCAGAATACACCGCTGCGGTCGATGGCGGCTCCTACACCAACTTCGTGAAGGACTCCGCAGGCTATGGCCTTGCGCAGTGGACGTACTGGTCCCGGAAGCAGGCGCTGCTTGAGTTTGCGAAAGGCTCTGGGAAGTCCATCGGGGATCTGCAGACGCAGCTGGATTTCCTGTGGAAGGAGCTGCAGGGAT